>JACCDP010858114.1_pt1 | contig 20020 bp, 17 predicted proteins | sample 7445841 | NCBI WGS metagenome assembly JACCDP01 (sample SAMN15323441, study PRJNA562643) | freshwater metagenome | isolation source: river surface water | place: USA:Blue River Watershed | collected 2017-08-17
GCACTGTTTAAGGCACTGTTGCATCCCAAATTATATTTTAGTAGCCATTTTTGGTATAAATTACAGTTGTGCTAACGTAAGCAACACACTATGTTTAATATGAAGCTAAAAATAGCTAAAATTTATACCAAAAATGGCAAAAAATTAAAATAAATTTGAAATTCAAAAGTGCTTTTAATTACAATAAGTCTCTTGAAAAAACTTATTATTATTGATTTTTTTTAAATTACAATAGCCTATTTTCAAAATAATACACATGTATCATTTAGGGAACACTTGTTGTTGCTTAAAACAATATTGCATCGCAAATTTGTTTTACATAAAATTATTGACAAAGATATTTTTGATAATTAAAATTGATAATCATTTTCATTTTAATTTTTACTAAACAAAAATGTTTAATATCAAACAAATTGCTTTCTTATTATTTTTGTTGTTTTTTGTTTCTTGCCAAACTTTTGCTCAATCTACAAAAAATCTCAAAAAACTCCCCACTGTTAATGTAATTGCCGAAAGTGAAAAAGCAGATTCTGGCTATTTTATTTCTAAAAGCAATTCGGCAACTAAAATTAATATGCCGTTGCTTGATACTCCGCAAGCCATTTCGGTGGTTTCTGCCACACAAATTGCCGATCAGCAAATTACCAATTTAGCTTCTGCTTCACAATATGTGCCAGGGATAGCGGTTTTACAAGGCGAAAGCAATAGAGATCAAATAAACATCAGGGGCAATAACACCACGGCCGATTTTTTTGTTGATCAAGCCAGAGACGATTTGCAATATTTTCGCGATTTTTATAATATCGAAAATATTGAATTTTTAAAAGGCCCTAATGCTTTGGCTTTTGGCAGAGGTGGTAGTGGCGGAGTAGTGAACCGAGTGAGTAAATATGCTGATGGCAAGCAAAAACGAAATTTTACCACTACTGTTGGTTCGTTTAATCAGCAAAGAATAAGCCTAGATTTAGCCGATAAAATCAGCAAAACATCTGCTTTTCGTGTTAACTCGATCTATGAAAAATCTAATACTTTTCGTAATTATGGCTATTTAAATCGCCATGGTATTAATCCTACTTTTACTTTTAATCCTAATCAAAAAACCGAAATTAGGCTTGGCTACGAATATTTTTATGATAATCGCTTTAACGACAGAGGTTTGCCCTCGCAAAATAATTTGGCTTTAAAAGTTAACCCAAAATTATTTGTTGGCAACTTTAATGAAAACACCTCCGATGCCGAAATTAACAGTATTTCTGCCTTGGTTTTATATGATGCTAATCAAAATTTGCAAATCAAAAACCACACCAGATTTAGCCATGGTAATAAATTTTATCAAAATGTTTATGCTTCTAGCTCTATAAATAATTTTGGTAATTTTAATATTTCTGCCTATAACAACAAGCAAAATCGCAACACCATAACTAATCAAACCGATGCAATTTATAAATTTAAAGCTTTTAATGTTTTAAACACCGCTTTATTAGGTTTTGAAATTACAAAACAGCAAACCGAAAACATAAGAAAAACTGGCTTTTTTAACAACACAAATACTATTTCTAGCTTAAATATTAATAATCCCCTCAGTAATACCGCCATTACCTATAAATTTGCCAACTCCGATATTAATAGTCAATCAAACAACCAAATTTTAGGAATTTATGCTCAAAATAAAATCGATCTCAATCAATATTGGCAACTATTGGCAGGTATTCGTTTTGATCGATTTTTAGCCAAAACTAATAACCAAGTCAACAATCAGCAATTTAGCAGGGCTGATAACTTAATTTCACCCAGATTTGGAATAGTTTTTAAGCCACAAGAAGAACTTTCTATTTATACTAGCTATTCAACTAGTTATTTACCAAGTGCTGGCGATCAATTTTCTAGCCTAGATTCTGTGGCAAAAATGCTCAAACCAGAAAAACTACACAACTACGAACTTGGAGCAAAATTCGATCTCAATAAAAATCTAAATTTTACTTCGGCAATTTATCAGTTAGATCGTAAAAATACTAGGGCAAATGACCCTAACAATGCTGGCATGATGATTGCCACAGGGCAAACCACCACCAAAGGATTAGAACTTTCGCTAAATGGCAATATTAACAAAAACTGGCAAACCATTGTTTCGCAAAGTTGGCAACAAGCAAGAGTGGTTTCAAGCACTTCTTCTGCTCATAAAGGAGCTTTGGTTGCCTTGTTTCCTTCGCAAATACTTGCTGTATGGAACAAATATCAATTAACCAAAAAATTTAGTGCAGCAGCTGGAGTGATAAAACAAGGTTCGCAATTTGCAGGAGCCGACAACACTGTAAAATTAAAAGGTTTTACTAGGCTTGATTTAGCAACTTATTATCAACTTAACGAAAATCATCAATTGCAATTAAATATTGAAAATGCCTTAAATAAGCATTACACAATTACCGCTCACAATAATAACAATTTACAACCCGGCTCACCACTGGCTATAAAATTAAGTTGGTTAGGTAATTTTTAAGATTTTAAGTTGAAATGGTATAAATTTTTACCTTTCACTAAATTTATGAAAATCGGCAAGTAGTTTTTGCTTGTTAACCTTGGTATATCTCTCGGTGGTTGATAAATTACTATGGCCAAGAAGTTGCTGTATAGCTCGTAAATCGGCATTATTTTCAAGTAGCACAGTAGCAAAAGAGTGGCGGAGGCTATGAGCCGAAGATTTTGCAGGTAAATTCAGTTTTATCTTGAGTTTTATCATTGTATTGGCAAACGATCTTCTGTTATAAATTTTTCCTTGTAAATTCATAAATATTTTAGAATCTTGCTTTAATAAAAATGGGCAAGATGCAAAATATTTTTGAGCATAAATATTAATGATTGGCAGTATTGGCACTAACCGCTGTTTAGAGCCTTTGCCGCAAATAATTAAATGTTCTTGATTTTCAAAATCAGTTTTAGTAAGCGATAATATTTCTGAAATTCGTAGCCCGCAACCGTAAGCCAGTAAAATAATTAATTTTTCTCGATTTCTTTGCCATTCTTGTTTAAATAAATCATCTACATTATTTAAAATATTTTCTATTTGACAATGTTCTAGTGGTTTTGGAATAGTTTTGGCAATTTTAGGGATTTTTAATTTAAAAATCTCTTGGTTCACCATTATTTTGTGTTGTTGCAAAAAATTAAAAAAACACCTTAATACCGCAACAGCTCTAGCATTAGAAGTATTGCTGTAGCCATTATTTATTCTGTTGCCAAACCAGTTTCGATAATCATAAATATTTAAATTGTTAATATTTTTATAGGTAATAATTTTATCTTTACTTATAAAAATATATTCAATAAAATTATATAAATCATTTTGATATGCTTCAATAGTATTTTGGCTAAATTTTTTTTCTTTCTCTAAAAAATTAACAAAAGAGTTTAGTAGTTTTATTACATCTAAATCGCAAATATTATCTTTTAATTTATGAAACATGCTATAAAAATTTTGTTTTTTGTGGTTTTATTTAGTTTTAAAAATTCTTTCGCTTCCGAAGTTTGGAATTCTGCTAATGGTATTAAAAAATTTGAAACTAGTCAATATAAAAATGATTTTTACCAACTAGTAAATTTTTATCAGTCACAAAATAACCCTATTTATTGTGCCGTTGCGGTTGCTGCCACATTGTTAAATGTTTTTAATTACCCCGATATTCCTAGCAATATTAATCATCAAATAACCAAACCTAATGGCGAAGTTGTTGCTTTTCCTTTGTTTAGTCAAGATAATTTTTTTAATGATAAAACCAATCAAATCAAACATCAAGATATCATTGAATTTAAAAAACCTAATAAAAACAATGAATACGATCCTGGTATGAGCTTGGGCGATTTTGCTAAAATTTTAGAACAAGCTTATTCGTTAAAAACTAAAATTTATTATCAAAATAATTCTGATGCTAATAAATTTCTTGAAATTGTAAAAGCAGTAACAACCGATAGCAACTCTTTTTTAGTCATCAATTTTGATGGTTTAGTTTTAAAAAATAAAACCAGAGGTCATATGTCTTTGATAGCTGCCTATCAGCAAGATACCGATGAAGTTTTGGTTTTAGATGTTGCTTTGCATAAAAATCAGTGGCAATGGGTTGCGGTTGCCGATATTGTTTCTGCCATGAACACCTTGGATGGCAAAAAATATCGTGGTTATGTTGTTGTGCAAAAAAAATAAATTATTTTCGTTCACCAAAAATAGCCGAACCAAGCCTAATTTGAGTTGCACCAAGTGGCAAAGCATGGCAAAAATCGGCAGACATGCCCATAGAAAGCTCTAATAAATTAAGTTGGTTGGCTATTTTTTGCATCAAGGCAAAATAAGGGCCTGGCTGTTGAGTGTTGTGCGGGGGAATGCACATAAGGCCATTAATTGGCAACGATATTTCTTGGCAAAAGTTATAAAAATCAGCAACTTCGGTTGGTAAAATACCGCCTTTTTGTGGTTCAGAACCAATATTTACCTGAATAAAAATAGCCAGTTTTTTTTGTTGTTTTTCAATTTCTTGTTTTAATAACAAGGCATTTTTTTGGCTGTGCAAAGTGGCAATAGTGCTAAATAAACTAACAATTTCTTTAATTTTATTGCTTTGTAAATTGCCAATAAATTGTAATTCAAGATGGGGAAATTGAGCTAAAATTGAGGGCCATTTTTGCTTGGCTTCTTGACAATAATTTTCACCAAAACAATTATAACCTTCATTTATTGCTTGCAAAATCTGCTCTTTTGCAACAGTTTTGCTTACTGCAACTATTTTGATTTGCCTATTTGGTAAACGATAGTTTTTAAATGTTTCGGCAATTTTATTATCAAAATATTTTTTTGTAAGAATAGTCAATATTTTTAACCTCCGCCAATAAAATGAACTATTTCAATAATATCGTTTTGAGAAATGATAGTGTTATCAAAATTATGATGTAAAACTAAATTTTGATTGAGTTCTACCGCAACTTTAGTGCGATCTAGCCCAAATTGTTGCAACAAATTGCCAATGCTGATGTTGTTGTGGATGATTGTTTTTTCACCGTTTAAAATTATTTGCATTTTTTACGACATTTCTAGCATTTTTTCTAAAGGTTTTTTTGCAGAAGCAATTAATTGTGGTGATAAATTTATTTCGGCTCCAAAAGTTGATTGCTTGATATCTTTCATTGCCAAATAAATTTTTTCTAGGCTGTTTAGTTGCATATAAGGGCAGGTATTACAAGCAGAGCAACCAGTATTATTAACAAAAGGACAATCATAAAAAGTAGCAGAAGGGTTGGCTATTTTCATTTGATGAATAATATTTGGCTCGGTTAAAACAATAAATTCTGCCCCTTTATTTTGGCAAACATAATTAAGCAATGAAGAGGTAGAGCCAATATGATGGGCATAATTTAATAAGCTTTCAGGGCATTCGGGGTGGGCAATAATTTTGGCAAGAGGATGTTTTGTGGCAAGTTTAACAAGCTCTTTTTCGCTAAATCTTTCATGCACCAAACAACTACCTTGCCATAAAATTAAGTTTCGCTTGGTTTGTTTGGCAATAAACCTGCCTAAATGTTGGTCGGGAGCAAAGATAATTTCTTGATCGAGAGGAATCTGCTCGATAATTTTTTTTGCATTAGTAGAAGTAACAATAATATCAGAAAGTGCCTTGATTTCGGCAGAGCAGTTAATGTAGGTAAGAGCAATTGCTTTAGGATGCAGAGAGCGAAAATAAGCAAAATCAACTGGTTTGCAAGAGTCTTCAAGACTGCAACCTGCTTTAATGTCTGGAATTAAAACTTGTTTATGAGGAGAAAGAATTTTTGCCACTTCTGCCATAAATTTTACTCCACAAAAAACAATTTGATTAGCATTATTATTGAGAGCTTTTCTTGATAAATCAAGAGAATCGCCAACAAAATCGGCAATATCTTGTATTTCGCTATTTTGATAAAAATGCGCAAGAATTATGCTGTTGTTTTGTTTTTTTAAATCTAGTATAGCTTGTTTTAGATTGTAAGGAAAGGTTATCATAAAAATTATGGTCGCCAATTCAAAAAATTATTTAAAAATTGCAAACCAATTTCACCACTTTTTTCTGGATGAAATTGAGCACCAATGATGTTATCTTTGGCAACAACTGCGGTAATTTTAGTGTTGCCATACTCAACATAAGCCAGTAAATTATTTTCGTTTTGGCAAGTAAAATGAAAAGAATTTGCAAAATAAAAATCACTACCATTATTAATATTTTTTAAAATAGGATGTTTATTGTTTTTGATAATTAGGTTGTTCCAGCCCATATGCGGAACTTTTAGGTTAGGTTCGATGATTTTTTCAACTCGCCCATTGATAAAATTTAAACCTTGATGTTCGCCGTTTTCAAAGCCAACCGAAGCTAAAACTTGCATACCAACACAAATTGCCAAGAAAGGTTTTTTAAAATTCAAAACTTGATTTCGCAATTCTAAAACAAAGCCTTCGATATTGCGTAAACCCTGCATACAATCACCAAATGCACCAACACCAGGCAATAAAAAATAACTAGACGATTTCAAATCGGAAATTTTATTAGAAACAACAATTTCGATGCTATTGTTAGATGAAACAGTTGTTAAGGCATTAAATACCGATTCAACATTGCCAGCACCGTAATCTAGGATGGTTAATTTCATTTCTTGTGGAAGAATTTAATTTTTTGAAAGTTTTGAGATTTGTTAAAAGAAAAATCAAATTGTTTAGTTGTTGTTTTGCTATTTATAGCCATTTGCAATGCTTCAAAATCATTGTTTGCAAAAAATAAACCAGCATAATGGTAGTGTAATTTATTTTGCAAATAATTACATTTCCAGTTATTGGCATTTAAACTTGCCATTATCTGAAAAAGCATTAACAAGCAGAAATGATTGATTTTTAAAACCTGACACAATAGCAATATAATGCAAATATTAACAAGGTAAAGTAAGCTTTCTTGCCACATTTTTTGATATAAAAACCAAAAAAAACCAAAAAAGAAAGCTGGCCAAGAAAAAGAGCTTTCTTTGATAAGTAAAAATTCTTCTACTTTACCGTAGTTATTTTGTTTTAATAAAGCATTATAAGCTATCATTTTAAATTAAGATGTGGCTAAAGCCTTTTTAACTTTTTCTATAATATTTGTAAAAGTTTCTGGTTGATGCACAGCTAGATCGGCTAATACTTTGCGATCGAGATCGATTTTAGCAAGTTTTAAGCCATTAATAAATTGCGAATAAATTAAATTTTGTTGACGCACCGCAGCATTGATACGTTGAATCCATAAGCCTCGCATATCTCTTTTTCTAACTTTACGATCGCGATAGGCATATTGCAATGCTTTTTCGACTTTTTCAATGGCTACACGAAAACAATTTTTTGCTCTTCCGCGATAACCTTTTGCCATTTTTAAGATTTTTTTGTGTCTGGCTTTTTTGGCAACACCTCTTTTTACTCTACTCATAAACTAAAAAATAATAAATTGAAATTAACGATTGTAAGGCATTTTAAATTTTAAAATGCTAGCAGAATGACCTTCTGATAAAATAGCAGACTTTCGTAGTTTGCGAATTTGGCTTTGGCTTTTTTTATTAAGATTGTGCCTTTTACCTGCTTGTTTATGAGATATTTTACCAGTAGCTGTAATGCGAAATCGCTTTTTGGCACCACTGTTTGTTTTAACTTTTGGCATATTTTTATGTTATTTTAATTGCAGAAAAATAGGTAATTTAACGAAACAGCTAAATATTTTTTAACCTATAAATCAATAAAAATTTACAAAGATTTTTTGTATTGAAAAACACAAAAAATTCTAACCATAAATTTTTTTGAAAATAATTATAAAGCAATAATTTTTATAATGCAAATAATTTTATAAAAAAATCTTGCTAACTAAGATTATTTTAATTAAAATATTGCCAACTTGTTTTTGCAAAATTAATGTTAAGTTAATTTAGGGGGCGAAAATTTTTTAATTATAAATCATTATAAACAAACAACTATGGCTCGTCAAATAGAAATCGAAAAATATCGTAATATTGGCATTATGGCTCATATCGATGCTGGCAAAACCACTACTACTGAAAGAATCTTATTTTACACAGGAAAATCTCACAAAATTGGCGAAGTACACGATGGCGCCGCCACTATGGATTGGATGGAGCAAGAGCAAGAAAGAGGCATAACAATCACTTCTGCTGCTACCACTTGTTTTTGGAAAGATCATCGTATTAACATCATCGATACTCCCGGTCACGTTGATTTTACTATTGAAGTTGAAAGATCATTAAGAGTTCTTGATGGTGCCGTTGCAGTGTTTGATTCGGTTGCTGGTGTTGAGCCACAATCTGAAACTGTATGGAGACAAGCCAATAAATATAAGGTGCCAAGAATTTGTTTTGTCAACAAAATGGATAGAGTCGGTGCTAATTTTTATCGTTGTGTCGACATGATGAAAACTAGGCTTGGAGCTAGGCCAATACCTATTCAATTGCCAATAAATGAAGCCGAAAATTATGGTGGTTTAATCGATCTTATTAAAATGAAAGCCGTAGTTTGGAAAGACGAAACTATGGGTGCCAATTACACTTATGAAGAAATTCCGCAAGATTTACAAGAAAAAGCTAAACAATATCGCGAACAATTAGTTGAGGCGGCGGTAGAGCAAGACGATCTTCTAATGGACAACTATCTTAATGGCAAAGAAATTACCGAGGAAGATTTAAAAAAATGCATCAGAAAGGCAACTATCTCTGGTGCTTTTGTGCCTGTTATTAATGGCACTGCTTTTAAAAATAAAGGTGTGCAAACTCTGCTTGATGCTGTAATCGATTATTTACCAAGCCCAAGCGATATCAAAGAAATTCCTGCTATTAATTTAAAAGATGAGCAACCAATCGTTATTAATTGCGATAATCAAAAATTTGCAGGTTTGGCCTTTAAAATCATGACCGATCCTTTTGTTGGTTCTCTTACTTTTGTGCGTATTTATGCAGGAACACTCACAGGTGGCACAGGTGTTATCAATACTACCAAAAACAACAACAAAGAAAGAATCGGGCGTATATTACTTATGCATGCCAATAATCGTGAAGATATAAAAGAGGCTTTTGCTGGCGATATTGTTGCTTTGGCGGGTTTAAAAAATACCACTACTGGCGATACTTTGGTTGAACCAGATAACAATATCATTTTAGAAAGAATGATATTTCCTGAACCTGTAATTGAAGTTTCGGTTGAGCCAAAATCAACTGCAGATCAAGAAAAAATGGGTATGGCCTTATCAAGATTAGCTTCTGAAGATCCTTCTCTTCGCATTGAATCTGATAAAGAATCAGGTCAAACAATTTTAAAAGGCATGGGTGAGTTGCATCTCGAAATTATTGTAGATCGTATGAAACGCGAATTTAAAGTTGATGCAAATATTGGTCAGCCAAAAGTTGCTTACCGCGAAGCCATCACTAAACAAACCGAAATAGATTACACTCATAAAAAGCAATCTGGTGGTGCTGGTCAATTTGCCAAAGTTAAAATTATTTTTGAGCCACTTCAAGCCGATAACAAAGAAAACTTTATTTTTGAAAGCGAAATTGTTGGTGGTAGAGTGCCAAAAGAATATATCCCCGGAGTTGAAAAAGGTTTAACATCGGCAAAAGAAACTGGTATTTTAGCGGGTTATCCTGTGGTGCGTCTTAAAGCTCGTTTAATTGACGGTGCCTATCATGATGTCGATTCTAGTGTATTGGCTTTTGAAATTGCCGCAAGATCTGCTTTTCGTGAAGCAATGGAAAGAGCTGGTGCCATTATTCTTGAACCAATAATGAAGGTTGAGGTTGTAACTCCCGAAGACTATATGGGCGATGTTATCGGCGATATTAATTCTCGACGCGGGCAAATTCAAAACCTCGAAGCTCGAGATGTTGCTCATGTTATTACTGCCAAAATTCCGCTTTCATCAATGTTTGGTTATGTTAATAACCTACGATCTTTATCGCAAGGCAGAGCAAGTTATAGCATGGAGTTTGAGTGCTACGAACCTGTTCCAGCACACATTGCCGAAGAAATTAAAGCAAAAAAAGGCTAGTTTACTTGCCAAAATCTAAGCCATAATCTAAAAAATCTTTTAGATTATGGCTTAACCACACCAAAACATGATCAACTCTCATAATCTCAAATTTACCCACCTCTTTGCTTGCATTACACAAAAAATGCATCGTTATGTTAATTTCTGCTGCGGCAAAAACAAACTCCTATGTTTTTATTGCCATAATAAAACTATCTCCATAATTAAAACGATATTAAATGTATGACAAACCAACAACAAATTAATATTAAACAACAAATTCAGGGCAGGCCGATGCTGTATTGGGCCGGCAAAAAACCGCTTGGAGTGATAAAAAATTACCCTGCACAATTGGTTGAAAAAATTGGCAATAATTTTGCAAATACAACAGAAATTGCTAAACTAAATTATGCAATTTTACAAGAAAATTGGCATAATTTATTATTTCATGGCGACAATAAAGAATGCCTTTCTACCCTTTTAACTTCTGGTTTTAGAGGCAAGGTTGATTTAATTTATATCGATCCGCCTTTTGATTCTAAAGCCGATTATGTTAAAAAAATTGAGCTTCGTGGCATTGATAAAAAGCTAACGGGTGAAGAGCAAAGTTTTTTTGAGCAAGTGCAGTATACTGATTTGTGGAAAAATGACGAATATTTGCAATTTATGTATGAAAGATTAATTTTGCTTCGCCAACTTTTAAGCGAGCAAGGCTCAATTTATTTGCACTGCGATTGGCACAAATCACATCATTTAAGATTTTTATTAGATGAAGTTTTTGGCGAGGATAATTTTGTGAATGAAGTAGTGTGGGCATATAGAAGTGGTGGAGCTTCAAAAGATAATAGCTTAGCAAGAAAACATGATGTTATCATTCATTACAAAAAAGGAGATTTGTTTAAAATAAAAACTTTCAAAGAAAGACAATATTTAGAAAAATCTTTTATGGAATCAAAGCAAGATGATAATGGAAGATTTTATGTAGATACTATTTTAAGAGATATTTTTTCAGATGTTATAAATGTTGTAGAAAAAAATGAAAAAATTAAAACTTATAACACAAGAGCTGTATTAAATCTATCCGCAGAACGAGAAAGTTATCCAACTCAAAAACCCGAGGGATTGCTTGAACTATTAATTGAATTATCATCTAACGAAAATTCAATCATCCTTGATTGCTTTGCAGGCTCTGGCACCACTTTAGCGGTTGCTGAAAAATTAAATCGCCGATGGATTGGAGTTGATTGCAACAAAGGTGCCATTCAAACAACCATCAAAAGACTTTCAAAAATTCAACAACAAAAAATTACCTCAAAAAACCAAACTCAACTCGATCTAATAACCCTCCCCTTGAGGGAGGGTCAAATTAGCAAAGCTAATTTGGGGAGGGGTCAAAAAAGCTACAATATTTTGCACTTTCGCGTTAATAATTACGATTTTCAAACTCGTTTTGCCCTACATGAAATTATTTTTGAAAAATATGGCATTGAAAAAATTAATGATAGTTTTTTTGATGGCATTTTAGGTGATGAGTTGGTAAAAATTGCCGAATTTAACAAACCTTTAACTAGCCTAGAAATTCAAGAAATTAAAGATGAATTAAAAAATATTAGAAGAGAAGAAGAGCGAAATATTATTATAATTTGTTTGGGGCAAGAAGTGATTTTAGAAAGCGAAATTGCCAAACATAATAAAATTTCACCGATCAATAAAATTAAAATAAGAGATATTCAAAAAGATGGTTTAATTGCCTTTGAACCAGCAATTGCCGATGTTTTGATTGCTCAAAAGCAAAATAAAAAAATTGTTGAAATTAAAAATTATCTATCGCCAACAATTTTAAAAAGATTAGAAATTGATAAAAATCTTTTTGAAGAGCAGATTATTGATTTTAAAAGCCAAATTGACATGATTTTATTTGATTTTAATTACAATGGCGAAGTTTTTAATATTTGCGAAAGCGATATCCCTGCCAAGAAAAAAGATTTTATTAAAGGCAAATACGAATTTGAAACCAGCAATAAAATTGCGGTCAAAATTATTGATATGCTTGGCGAAGAAACTTTAATTATAGAATAAATTTATTAACCACAAATAAAATTCCTATGAATAAAAAATCTACAAATAATCAACTAAATAAATTAGAAATTTTTGAAAATTTCTCAATCAGAAAACACTTTGACGAAGAAAAACAAAAATGGTTTTTTTCAATTATTGATATTGTTGCAGTGCTAACAAATCAGAATGATTACTCTCTAGCTAAAAATTATTGGAAAGTTTTAAAACATCGATTATCAAAAGAAGGAAGTCAGTTGGTTACAAATTGTAACCAACTGAAAATGATCGCCAAAGATGGTAAATTTTATAACACTGATGTTACTGATTTAGAAAATATTTTTCGTCTTATTCAATCAATTCCAAGCCCAAAAGCCGAGCCAATAAAAATGTGGTTAGCCAAAATTGGCAATGAAAGAATCAATGAAATTGCCGATCCTGAAATTTCATTACAACGAGCAAGACAAAATTGGCAAAAATTAGGCAGAAGTGAAAAATGGATTGCTCAAAGAATGACTGGTCAAGAAACTCGAAATAAACTCACCGATTATTGGAAAAATAATGATGTTAAAGAGGGTCAAGAATTTGTAACATTAACTAACATTATTCATCAAGAATGGTCAGGTATAAGTGTATCTCAACATAAAAAATTAAAAAATTTAAAACAACATAATTTAAGAGATCATATGAACGAGGCAGAGTTGATTTTTACAGCTTTAGCAGAACTTGCAACAAGACAAATTGCCGAAAATTTGCAAAGCAAGGGTTTTGAGCAAAATAAAATTCCTGCTAAAAAAGGCGGTAAAATTGCCCTTGATGCCAGAATTGCTCTTGAAGAAAAAACTCACAAAAAAATTGTTGATGAATCAAATTTTTTACCACCAAAAGAATCGCTAAAAAATCGGTTAACAAAACTTAAAAAAAACGATAAAAAATTAACATGACTTTATTTACAAAATTACAAGAAAAAATAACCGCTTGGAGACAACAAAATTATTACAGCACAGAATTTTCACAAATTAAAGAAATTTTAAATTATAATAAATTAGAAGATGGCTCTTTTAAGTTTCTTCGCAAACCACAATTTGAAGCAATTGAAAGCTATTTATATTTGCGATTTATTTTAAAAACTCCGCAAACAATTGAGCTTTACAAAACACTTTTTGCAGATGATAAAATTGCTCTTTTTAAAACTCTTGGCATAACCCATGTTAATAAAGATGCAATTGACGATGTTGATTTAGATAAAATTTTAGAAAAAATTAAAACTGATTTAGAATTTGTAAAAAAATATAAATATCAAACTCTGCATGAAGCCCTAAACCTTGATTATGCTAGCTATATTTTAGCTTTGGCAATGGGAACAGGCAAAACAATTTTAATTGGCTCAATAATTGCCATTGAATTTGCTATTGCTATTGATTTTGATGAGCAAGAAAAACCTGCTGATTTTAAATTTATGCAAAATGCCTTGATATTTGCCCCCGGTAAAACTATTATCGAATCACTACATGAAATTTCTGACATTGCTTTTGATAAAATTTTGCCAGCAAGATTATTTAAAAAACTCGCCCCTAATTTAAAAATAAATTACACCAAAGACGGTGATAAAAGGTTTGATGGAGTTGAAGAAAGAGGAATTTATAATATTTTGGTTACTAATTCTGAAAAAATTATTTTAAAAAATACCACTTTAAAAAATGATTTATTTAATCAAAAAACTGAAGAAAAAAAATTAACCGAAAATTTAAGATTACAAAAAATAACTAATCTTGATGGGCTTGGCATCTTCTCTGATGAAGCTCACAACACTTATGGTAACAATCTTGGCGATAGTTTAAAAAGAGTGAGGGAAACTATAAATCATATTCATAAAAACAAAGATTTGGTTTGTGTTATTAACACAACTGGCACTCCTTATTTTAAAAAAGAACCGTTAAAAGAAGTGGTTTTTTGGTATTCTTTAGAAGAAGGAATCAGAGATAATATTTTAAAATCGGTTAAAGATAATATTATTTCTTACGATTTTAACGAAGAAAATGAAGAAAGAATTATTAAAGATATTATTGAAGATTTTTTTCTAAATTATGGCGAATTAAGGCTCTATTCTGGACAAATGGCAAAAATTGCTTTTTACTTTAAAAACGAACAGCATTTACAACATTGTAAATTTTTGATCGAAAAAACTTTGGGCAATATTTCACAGAGCTTAACCTTGATTTTGGTCAATACTCAAGAATCTAACAAAAACGAAATCGAAGATTTTAATAATCTCAATAAACCAGATTCGCAAAAAAGAATAATTTTGTTGATTGACAAAGGCAAAGAAGGTTGGAACTGCCCTAGTCTTTTCGCTACCGCCTTAATTAGAGAGGCATCTTCTTCGAATAATTTCATCTTACAAGCCAGTACCAGATGTTTAAGACAAGTAAAAGAAAATAAAGCAAGAGCAAAAATTTATTTATCTAACAAAAATATTGAAATTTTAGATAGAGAACTGCGCGAAAATTTTAATATTTCTATTGATGATTTTAGCAAGCCAGATGCCAATAAAATAATCGAAAAAAAAGCGATAATTAGAAAATATCAAATGCCAAAATTAGAAATTATTAAAGAAATTAGTAAAATCGTCAGAAATGAGGTGCAAAATAAAAAATCGCTTGTTTTAACCAAGCCAGTTGCTTTTGAAAATCAATTGCACAAAACTTCATATCGCCTTGAAAATGGCGAATTAAAAGAATCTAGCTTTGCCAATAAAGTTAAAAATATACAAAATGATATCGGCATTTTTAATGCTACTGTTAAAATTGCGCAAAATTATCATATTAGTTATCAAGAAATATTTAACGAATTGATAAAAATTTATCCAAATAAAACATTACCAGCAATTGATTTGCAACATTTATTTGAGCAAACAGAAAAACAGTTTAGCGAATATAAAATAACCAAAGAAAAAATTAAAGAAGTTTTGGCAATTATTAAAATTCAAGACAAAGATGGTAATTATAATTTTCAAAAAGATGAAAATGGAGTTTTTTATCATACAATAAAGTTTAAAGAAGGAAGTGAGCGAGAAAAATTATTAGTTGAGCATAAAGACGAAAATCTAGGCTTTCATCTAAGTGTTTATGATTTTGATTCAAAGCCAGAAAAGAATTTTTTTACGAAAATTTTAAATATTCTGCAACTTGATAAAAAAGATATAGATGATGTTTATTTTACTGGCTCAATAAAAGATACCAAGAAAACTGATTTTTATTTTGCATACAAAGGCGAAGATGGCAAATATCATAATTATTTTCCAGATTTTATTATAACTAAACAAAATGGTGAGTTTTTAATTGTTGAAATCAAAGCTAAAGATAAAAATAAAGATAAGCAAGTTTTAAACAAGAAAAAAGCTATAAGTTATCTTGAAGGAATTCAGGAGAATAAATTTAAGTATATCGTTATTTATACAGATGAAAAAATAGAAGATAATAACCTAGAATTTTTGAAAGTTAAAAACTTTATACAATAGATTTTGCTAGGATATACACTTTATAATTTTTGCTTGCAAAATTAAATAAAATGAGTAAAAATTTAGTTTTTGTTATTCTTTTTTGGGTGGTTAGCTCAGTTGGTTAGAGTGTTACGTTGACATCGTAAAGGTCGGAAGTTCAAATCTTCTACCACCCACCATTTTTTATGAACAACTCCAACAGCAAATATAATTTCTTTGATCGAAGAAACCTTAACTTTCTTAAATCTTGGTGGCTAGATATAGATAAAATTAATTTTACTATTGTGGTTATTTTGATTGCTTTAGGCTTAATTTTTACTACCACCTCTAGCCCTGTGGTTGCTAAAAAAATCGATGTTGATAGATTATTTTTTATCAAAAAACAATTGGTTTTTGCCTGTCTATCTTTGTGTTTAGTGATTGTTATTTCTTTTTTGCAAAAAGAACAAATTAGGTTTTTAGCAATTTTAGGCATTGGTTGCTCTATATTTTTATTGTTATTAGTTTTGTTAGTTGGTTCAAAAATTAAAGGAGCAACGCGTTGGCTTAATTTTGCTGGTTTTAATTTACAACCATCCGAATTTGCTAAAACTTTTTTTATTATTTTTCATTCTTATTGTTTTGCTAGATTAAGTGTATATAGTGCTAAAATGCAGTATTTTTGCTCATTTTTTTTGTTGGCAATTTTTGTGTCTTTACTATATTTGCAGCCAGATTTTGGCATGATTATTTCTTTTGTAGCAATTTGGGCAACTCAACTTTTTTTATATGGTATTCCGTTATTTTTAGTTTTTTCGTTGTTTATTTTATTTATTTTAGGTTCGATAATTATTTATCTTACCTTGCCCCATGTTGAAGATCGTATTAATCGTTTTCTTGATGCAAGTCAAAAAAACTATCAGGTAGAAAGATCGCTTGACGCCTTTCAAAACGGCTCTTTTTTAGGTAAAGGAATGGGAAACGGAGTGGTAAAAAAATTTGTGCCAGATGTGCATACTGATTTTATTTTTGCTTCTATTGCCGAAGAATTTGGTATCTTATTTTGCATTTTTATTATATTGTTATTTATTTATTTAATTTCTAGAATAGTTTATAAAGCATTGAGTGAAAAAGATTACTTTATTTATCTTTCTTTATGCGGTTTAATGGTGCAATTTACTATGCAAGTAATTGTGAATATTGGAGTAAGTTTAGGATTGTTTCCAACCAAGGGCATGACTTTACCATTTATTAGTTATGGCGGTTCTTCAATGCTTGCTACCGGAATTGCTTTTGGGCTTATTTTGGCTTTTACTAAAAAAAAATATCATCTAAAAACACACATAAATTTTTAAAACTTGTTAAATGTCAAATATTATTCAAATTATTGCCTCTGCCATTAGAAAAAATCAAGATAATTTGCTTAATTTTTTCACTCAAAAATTTCATAATAATTCAGAAATTTTTTACAGCTCTCTTGATGTTCGTCGATCGAGTTTTAAAATTGCTCCTGTTGATGCTAATTGTTTTCCAGCTGGTTTTAATAATTTAAGTAAGCAGGGTTTGTGTGAAGCTAAAAAAGTGCTTGATATATTCTTTTCTCAACAGCAGGATTATTCAAAAATTTTAATTATCACCGAAAACCATTCTAGAAACACTCATTACTTTGAAAATCTGGCGGTTTTAGAGCATTTACTTTCTGCTTATGGTCAGGTTTATATGGCAAATTGGCAATTGCAACAAGAACAGAATTTTACTGTTACTTTGCCAAATCTTGCATTAGAAAAAAATCTTAACATTTGGCCTTTGCTAGTTATTGATAATTTTTTAACTATTCCAGCTCTTAATTTTACACCAAATCTTGTAATTTTAAACAACGATCTTACTGCTGGTTTGCCAAAAATACTCACTAATATTCAACAGTCAATTGTGCCTAGCCAAAATCTTGGTTGGTATCAGCGAAGCAAAAATAATCATTTTAATCATTATAATTTATTAGCTCAACAAGTTGCTGAAATTCTTAATATTGACGCTTGGTTGTTTTCAACTTATCACGATTTTGCTATAAATGTTGATTTTAAACATAAATTAGGGCTGAAAGATTTAGCAAAAAAAACCGAAGTGTTGTTAAATAAAATTAAGCAAAAATATCAGCAATACAATATTAATGAGCAACCTTATTGTTATTTAAAAGCCGATAACGGCACTTATGGTATGGCGGTGTGGTCAGTTTTTGAGCCAGAAGAAATTTTGCATATTAATAAAAAAGAACGAAATAAAATGCATATGTTAAAAAATTCGGTTGAAAATCATACTATTATCTTGCAAGAAGGAGTTATAACTGCTGATTTTGTTGATTCTGCCCCTAGTGAAATAGTGTTGTATTTAATGTGTGGAAAAATTATTGATAGTTTTTTAAGAATAAATAAAAATCGTAATTCTAATAATAGTTTAAATGCGGTAGGATCGGAGTTTTTATCGCTCTTACAATTACCAAAACAACACTTTTTACAACAAAATGATAGTGATTTAAATTTGGTGACAAAACTAATTGCTCAAATTTCTAGTTTAGCAATTACTTATGAATAATCTTATTTCTAATAAATAATATCATTGCAAAAACAGAATTGCTAATTTATACTATTTTCAACAGTGCCATAAAAAATCAAATTTTCTCTTTATTTATGTTGCAAAATCAAGCAAATTCTAAAAATATCACTATTAATTTTGGCCCGCAACATCCCGCCGCTCACGGTGTATTAAGGCTAATACTTGAGCTTGATGGTGAAGTTGTAACTAGAGCCGATCCTCACATTGGCTTGTTGCATCGTGGAACTGAAAAATTAATTGAATACAAAACCTATTTACAAGCTGTGCCTTATTTTGATAGGCTCGATTATGTTTCGCCAATGTGTCAAGAGCATGCTTTTGCTTTGGCTGTTGAAAAGCTTTTAAACTGCCAAGTTCCAAGAAGGGCGAGTTTTATTAGAGTTTTGTTCTCGGAGCTTACCAGAATTTTAAATCATATCATGAACATCACTACTCAAGCTCTCGATGTTGGTGCCATGACTCCTCTTTTATGGCTATTTGAAGAAAGAGAAAAAATAATGATTTTTTACGAAAAAGTTTCTGGTTCTCGAATGCATTCGGCTTATATAAGGCCAGGAGGTGTGGCTCTTGATTTGCCTATTGGTTTGCTTGACGAAATAAAAATTTTTGTTGAGCAATTCGAAGCAAAAATTGATAATCTCGAAAATTTACTAAATGATAACCGTATTTTTAAACAACGCCTAGTTGATATTGGTGTTGTTTCTGTAGAGCAGGCTCTTGATTGGGGCTTTTCTGGGCCAATGTTAAGAGGCTCTGGTGTTGCTTGGGATTTGCGCAAAAACCAACCTTACGAAGTTTATAACGAGCTAGATTTTGATATTCCTATTGGCAAAAACGGCGATTCTTACGATCGTTATTTAATTAGAGTGCAAGAAATGCGAGAATCTCTAAAAATAATTACACAATGTTTAAATAAAATGCCTGACGGAATAGTGTTTTGTCAAGATCCTAAAATTGCTCCACCAAGTCGCGATAACATGAAACAATCAATGGAAAGTTTAATTGCCCATTTTAAACTTTTTACCGAAGGTTATAAAGTTCCTGCTGGCGAAGTTTATGCAGCAGTTGAGGCTCCAAAAGGCGAATTTGGGGTTTATATAGTGGCAGATGGCACTAGCAAGCCCTATCGATGTCGTTTACGCGCTCCGGGTTTTGCACATTTGCAGGGTTTAGAATTCATGACAAAAGGTCATTTATTAGCTGATGTTGTAACCATAATTTCAACACAAGATATTGTATTTGGAGAGATCGATAGATAAAATCTATGCTAATTTTTACCACTATCAAACAATTAAAAACTTTTTTAGCTACACAAAACAAAACTGTTGCCTTGGTTCCAACAATGGGATCATTGCATTTTGGCCATCTTTCTTTAGTAAAACATGCAAAAGAAATAGCCGAAATTGCGGTGGTAAGTATTTTTGTAAATAAAAAACAATTTAATAATTTACAAGATTATCAATCTTATCCTAAAAATTTATCTGCCGATTTAAAATTATTACAAGAGCAAAATGTTGATGTGGTTTTTGCCCCCAATGATCTAGAAATATTGCCAGAAAATCAAGATTATTTTACCATTTTGCCTGCTGAAAACCTAGAAAATTGCTTGTGCGGTAAGTTTCGCCCAAAACATTTTGCCGGAGTTTGTTTGATTATTATTAAGCTTTTTAATATTGTTAAGCCTAATTTTGCAATTTTTGGCGAAAAAGATTTTCAACAACTTACCATCATCAAAAAAATAGTAGAATATTTTAATTTTGATTTGCAAATTATTGCTAGCCCAACCATAAGAAATAACAATGGTTTAGCA
>JACCDP011506006.1_pt1 | contig 20020 bp, 27 predicted proteins | sample 7445841 | NCBI WGS metagenome assembly JACCDP01 (sample SAMN15323441, study PRJNA562643) | freshwater metagenome | isolation source: river surface water | place: USA:Blue River Watershed | collected 2017-08-17
AGCACAAAGAGCAAAGGGTTCATTGTTTACTCATTTGAAACTTACCGAACCAGGACTGACTTTGGAAGAAGTCTATGCGTTTGCATCTCCTACCAAAGCAAAACCATTGATTATTTTGTTGGATGAGGTTGATATTCTGCTTCAGCAGATTCATGAACAAAAGATTCAACCACACAAACATTATCCCATTGCAGTTCAAGATAAAACAGGGTGGAATCGTCTTCTTGATAGTATACAAATGGGTTTATTTCCGAATATAATTTTTCTTATGACAAGCAATAAATCAGTGGATGAGATTCACAAATTAGATCCTTGTTACCTCAGAAAACATCGTGTAGATTTTTATTTTCACTTAACAGACATTATTCAAGATTAAACTGCGCGGGATTCATTCGGAGAACTTCCACTAATTCACGAAGTTTTGGTTTGAACATATGTCTATTGGTTTGAAAGGTTATGTAGAAAAACGGTTCAAGTCCATGAACATGAAGTTTAATGGAAAATGTCTGATAATTCACATCAATCGCAGAAATATCTGTTAATCGAATCGCATTCACAAACATGTATATATCTTGCTCTTCGATATGAGAAAGATGACCTGAATGAACGTACAACCATTCCCCTGAAATGTCTACCTGCATCTTCTTAAAGAGATATAACACTATTTTCTTAGATGGATTTAGATGCCGAATACAAGGATTTTTTTGAGGGACTTGGAGATCATGGAACCGCTTTTTATAAGTTTTTTGACCTCTTTCGAATCAACTTGGGAGACTCTAAAGAAGAAGGAATGTCACGAGGCATACACTATGGCAAACAGGCATCAGACAATTCCTTATCGGATGAACAGTTACGTGCGCTCAAAGCCTATCTTAAAACACAAAGAACTTGGATTCGAAAAGAACAAAAAAATGCCGACAGGGCTGAATGTCGTAGAAGATTATGGTTCTGGTGTCAAAAACTTTTAGATTTTGGTGCTTTTGATAGACCTATAAGAAGAGATATTTCCATGTGGATGGATTTTGCTTTAGAGCGTACGATGGAGGGGGTACAGGTGCGTGTAGAAAGTTATCAAGGAAATTTTGTGATGGCGAAGGATTTTACTGCTCCTGCTTCGCAGGGTTCAAATTCACAGGCATAATATGGTCATGAGTATCATGGGAAGTAGATTCCTTTCGACGAGTAAACGGAAGAGGGTCACGTGTACCACTACAAATTACAGCAAGTTTATCTGCCATCCAAAGATGAACACTTTGCTTTTGAGAAAACCCATACAGTGACGCTCCTAGTTTCGCAATCTTACGCTGAATTTCTGAGTAGGGAAGATTGATAGCCTCAAGAAACATGGCTCCATTCTCAGATTTCATAAACTCTGGATATTTTGTATTCATATACTCCATTAATTCGCTTTGCTGTAGCCTGGTGGCCATGCACAGAAAAGCGATTGATAGTTCTTCGTTGGTTGCCATGTCTACTTGTAAGTTTGTACGGAAAACTTCAATTTTAAGCAACTTAAAAAAATTGGCGCCCTGGATTCCTTTGAATCCATCAGTAGCAAAACGGAATGCAGCGAGAAGTTATTCATGGAATCCCCTTCCTCTGTGACAAAACCAATAAACTCTATGTATATGAACCATCCACAGGAACAGGACCAGGGGCATCCACGACCCCGTTCCAAATTGGCACCAAAACGGCCGATGGGTACCAACTCATCGATGGTTGGGAACAAAAGTTCCAAGAACGCCTCACTTCTTGGCGAGCAGAACTCAAGTCTCGCAGTCGCAAGCCAGCCGCCGCAAGCAAAACCACGAGCGCTTCCACAAGCCGATGATATTCTTAAATACAAACCAGACAATAAGAGAATACTTGAAGTGGATGCTTCAGTGGCGGCTTACTTTGCAGATATGTTTCGCAGCCTTAGGAGCCAGTAGTGGGAGGATTGCATACACGACCTTGTCTGCCAATAATATATTGCATACGTTCAAAATCAGTCTTAAACTGATATTTTACATTTTTTGATGAATTTGTAGTTGCATTGTTATAAGCAGTTACGTATTCATAGACATTGTTGGCGGCGGTTTGAACTTGAGGAGTTGCGAATACAAAAATAGTGCTTGTTGCAACAATACAGGGACAATTGCTTTCAGAAGCCATCTATTTGACATTAATTTTTTTCTACCGTCTGCCACAAAGTGCTAAAGGAAGGATAAATTCGCATATGTAAACTCTGTCCTTCGATAAATTTCATTTTTTCAGTGTTTGATACATAATTATAATACCAGATGTTTGTTCTTCCAAAGGCCCGAAGAGTACTCACGTTACTATTCACACTTTGAATTCTGTTAAAGGTATCCCATGCCTCACGATACTGTTGATTCTGACTCGCAGTCAAAACGAGAAATCCACTTGCGTCAAAACATCTATCAATCTGCATTCTCTACAACTAATAGAGCGAATGAAAGATGGAGATATCCTCACTTTCAATGGACATCGTCATAAACCAGAATTTCAGGTAGAAGTTGTTGCTTCGGAGGATGCGAAAAAGAGAGGTCTTATGTTTCGTGATAGATTGCCTCCTCACCGTGGAATGTTTTTTCATTATGGGGATGAACCAAAACGAAGAAGTATGTGGATGCCAAATATGCGCTTTCCACTGGATATAGTTTGGTTAGATTCAGCGTTCAAAATTGTATCTATACGATACAATATTCAACCCTGTGCTGATATTCGGAGATGTCCCAGTATTTCTTCAATTTATAAATGTCAGTACGCTATCGAGTTCCCTGCTGGAGAAGTAGCATCTCTTGGACTTCGTGTCGGTGATGTATTAATGCAAAGTGAATAAATAAAGCAATTGATTTAGTTCAGCCAACATCTCATCACGAAGATTCACTAAATCTGTATCTTGAGGTTTGAGTTTCTTTGTTAAATCTTTTACAAGATAAGCAATACAACTCTTTATAAACTTCAAGATACCGGTCTCACTTAAGTTTGTGACCCGAATCGTATTGTTCCGGGCTGTCATGCGAGGACGACCATATTTACCCATATAGACTTCCACATACTTGTCAATACTTTCATCTAAAGCAGTAATGACTGCATCCGTGGCTTTGTGACGAGGATAGGATTTTGTTTGCCAGTGATAAAGTTTGATTTGTTCACGCATTTGGAAAAAAAATTGGACGTCGGTTGCGCTCATTATTTGGTACACCTATTTATGTGTAGCATTTGTAAACCGATTCTTAGGAATCTGGCATTGAAACATGAATATACTGAATGTCCTCTTAAGAAGGCACTTTGGTGTGAGTTTTGTTGTACTACAGGACATACTCCAAACCTATGCCCTGGTAGGCTCAGCAGAGAAGCCCAACTCCTCAAGACTTCACTAGAGAGTCATCATGAGCACCCAGAAAAGAAAAATCTGTATAAAAAAGCCACGTTCTACATGCCACAAACAGAAAGAGCAATTCGGGCTGTTTTAAAAGGGTTTGGAGGAAGTTATGCAACAGATCCGCAAGTTACGAGAGAACGGCTCATCAAGAAACTTCGTACAATGAATTATGAAATTCTTGAACCTAATCAGAATGAAGTCTAGAAAGGTTCTTAGACATAAACGTCGTTTGACGAGAACGAATCAGACGCTTCGTAAATATAAACGTCAGCGTGGTGGTTCCTATGGAATTCCTCTTCCCTCCAACAAATATAAGAAATATACTGTTGTAACCGTAACAGCCAATGCAAATGAAGAAGATTCTATACCTACCACAATGTCATTGGAGCAGGCAGAAGATATTTTAGAAGATGTCCAGATGTAAGTTTCCGACCTTTTTTTGCGGTTTGTTTGAAGAAAGGGAAAGACGTTCTGGAATAGATGTCAGGCGAAAGTCCTCATTTAACCTCACAAATGGTGAATGCTACAGTACCGTTTGCGAGTTCTGAATTTACTGAATATATTGATGTTCAACCATCAGATGAGCGGTTTGATTTGGGTGGAGTGAGTCATGCCGCCCCTTTTCAAACAACGGTTACAAATATTCTTGGAGTACATACAATGGAAATACGAGATAATGTGCAACCAAGAGTGCTTTCAGCACTTGATACATCAAAACACTGGAAACGAAGACTTCGTGAATTTATTTTAACTCGTGCAAATAAGATTCTTGAAAATCTTGCCAAACCCATTTCAAGTCATCCAACATTAAGCAGAGCAGAATACCTCATTCGCAGATTTGGAAGAAAATCGTTTGACCCAAGCAATCAATCTCTTCGTGATGTTACCCTTGATGCTTCTGGTGTAAATATGATAGAGCAACTGAATAAAGGTCTTGATGCGATTTCGACAAAGGGAATTCGAGGCTACTCGGAACAAACACAATATCTTTTTGATATGTACAGGTCTACTGGAGAAGAAATACTTCGTCTTGAGGAAGGTCTTCAGATACGATTAACAATTTTTGATAAAGTTCAAGAAAAAATAAGTGGAATTGAAGAACTTCAAGCGAACGAATGTTTTCAACCGTTGGCAGAAGCCATGGAAAAATATCTTGAAAAAATATTTGATGATAATTCAATTGACAAATGCTATAATGATATTATTGAAGCCTACAGAAGATTTATTGCCCTTCGTGAGATAGTAATTATGAGACGAGGACCAGTGATTACGGAGAATCAACCTCTTTGTGTTATATGTTGTGATGAACCAATTATGTATACCCTTACACCTTGTGGGCACTGCTTCTGTCAAAAATGTCTTCATCGCCAAATTAATAACTGTTATTTATGCCGCACTCCAGTAAAAGACAGAATCAGAATCTACTTTGGTTAAGTTAACTGGACTTCAAAATCATTTGGACGAAGAATTACTTTTCTGAGGGCTGAAGCCCTCTCTTCATCAAGACCATACACTTCAATCGCCATTTCCACAACCTTTTCTGCCACTCTATACCAATATGTTTCTAAGAAGAATTTTCCTTCTTGTAAGCGTGTTTCCATACATATAGTATAAAATGATGGCGAGCAATTTTATGAAGTTACCCCGACTAAAGAATATTTTCAGAAGAGTAAATAGTATGACTCGCAAAAGTGTAAGGAAGTATTCCAGAAAGATAAAAAAACAAAAAGGTGGTGCTGAAAATACTTTAGTTCCAGTGTATTTACCAGTTGATAAAGAATTGACTGAAAAAACGTACACATGGTTTCCTACTGGATTTCCTCCTGTCGAATTAACTGATTTTGACCTTCCTGAGAAAAGTGAACGAAATAAAGGGGCTCCTTATTCTGTTTTTATCAAAGATGAAGAAACATATAAAAAGGCAGTTGAAACGATTCAGAATTTAGAATCTACTGTAAAAAAATTACAAGACCAAGTGTATTTCAAAACTCAATTTGATATTTGGATAAGTTCTACAGTGGATAGAAAACGTGTAGTTGAGGCTGCTTATCAAGAAGCATTGCAAACAAAACAGAAAATAGAGGCTGGCCTTGAAACAATAGAACGTTCACCTCCTACTTTACCTGCAACTCTTGAACAGTTTCAATCTGAAGTTACCTCTTTCTTTGATATTAGTGGTTTAGATTTACCAAATCTATTTCAACAATTTTCTTCAGGACAATCTCCGTACCAGCAGTATGGTTCTCAAGTTATGATGGGTGGTAGAGTTCCTCAATATGAAACATATCCTACTGTGACTTCTACGTATGACATGAGCGGCTCCATGGATATGAGTGGTTCCATGATGGATATGAGTGGGGCAAGACTAGGTTCTTCGTATCCAGATTGGCTCAAACAGCAATTGATACTGAAGAAAGAAGAGTATGAACGTATAATTCCAAATAGAAAAATAGAAGTTGACCAAATTACACGTGATTATCAAGAGAATTATGATAAACAATGGCTTTCATGGCAGACATATGTTGTTGAATTAAAAAAGGTTATTAAGAACTGGCAACGAGATTGCAAACATTATTTATTGAGAAATATTTTGAATGTTCTCGAAAAGAATCTTCAGGAAAATTTTAATGAATATTTGAAAGTGCTTCCTGAATTAGAACAAAAGGTTTTGAAAGATATTGAAGGGCTTGCCTTACAATCTCAAACTGCTCAGGAGCCTTACATAAGAGAACAGGCAACTGTGGCCTTACCCAAAGCCACTGCTGACGCAATTGAGAAGAAATTTTTGGCTTTAAAAATATTGTTTGAGAAAGAAAAGGATTTCTTTAAGAAAGCAGAAGAACAATGGATTGCAATAAACTCTGCATTTTCTAAGTTTACACCAACTTTAGACTGGTCCACTTTCAAACCAGAGCCTTATTTTGACCAATTGGAGACTTTGTATAAGAAGGAGGTAGACATTTCTCTTGTTCAATCAAATCTTTTGAGTAAGGTTGCAACCCAAAGTTATATTGATGCCTTGCGTGCTGAGATAGATACTCTTCGCTCAGAGGGAAAACAGGACGAGGCTGACCAAAAACAAGCGCAACTCAATGAAACAATCTCAAAATCGAATTCTGCTCAAGATACACGGGTACAAATTGAATCGCAAGTTCCTGCTCTTAAGAAACAGATTGATGATTTACGAAACAGTGTCGCGCAGTCAAGACAACAAACGGCTTTACATAAACTTCCTGAACAAGTAACTTATTTTGAATCACAGTATAATTCTTGGAAAGATGCTGAAATTTCTGTTCTAGAACAGACTTCTGCTGACCTTTTACTTCAACTTCAGAAAAAATCAGTGGATGCGTTCGCTTCTTCCCCTTCCCTTGTTACTCCACCTGATATGGCAGTTCAACAAGAGGCAGTTGAAAAGGCTCAACAAGAACAAGATAGAAAAAATGATCAACTGCTGAATACATTAAGAAAAGAACAAAATGCTCAAGCAGAAGAACAAATTATAAGATTGAAGAGAGAGGCTGAGTTAGAAAAGGAAAAACTAAAAGCAGAAGCACAGGCACAAGCGGTAGCAGTAGCACAGGCACAAGCACAAGCACAAGCACAGGCACAAGCGGTAGCAGCAGCGCAAGCAGCAGCGGTCCCTGAACAGGATGAACAGAGAAAACAGAAAATAACTCAAATTGAATCTCTCGGTTCTGATTTACAGACATCCATAAATAGTTACAATACCTCCTTGAAAACGGTTAAGGATTTTTCAAGACAACTACAAGTCTTTACACAAGAAGCCCAAACATTTATGGGGAAATATCTTCGCAATCGTTCAGAAGTAGAGAATTATGCAAGCAAATTAGAAAGTGAAATAAAAAATATGGAGATTGCTGGTGATGATTCAGCACAGATGACTGTGCTGGTTGGAACAATTAAAAGTTACGAAGAAAATATCAAATCCTATAGTGATTCGATTGGGATGATTGGTAGTCAAATTACAGAAAAAATAGCCGATGTTGATAAAAATAGAACACTTCTGACATCCTATGAAAATCTTATTGTGAGTAAATTAAAGAGTGTACAATCGGCGCAAATAAGTGAAGGACAACTCAATTCTATTTTAGAAGAATTCCAACGACAAGTAAATGAAGCAACAACTGCGAAAGTTTCCGCAGAAGAGGCTGTTGCTGAATTGAATTCAAAAATGGATGCCTTAGTGTACATTCAAACAACTGCGCAAACAAGTATGACAAGCCTTGAAGGAGATGTGAAGAAAGCGAGGGAAATTTTTAGTAAATATTCAAAAGAAAAGAATGTTTTCCTTCATTCAAATATAGAAGAAAAGCAATCCAATTTCAATTCAAAAATATCATCTGATAAATCCCTTTTTGCAAATATTCAGAGTATTGTTCAAACAGTAAAAACAAAAACCGCCGACCTATCTGAAGTCATAAATGCTATCTTAATAAATGATATTCCTTTATCAGTAATAAAATCAGACGATGGTAAAAAATTGTATCCTGAATTAAATTCAATTCTTGAAAATGTAAAACTTTACAGAAGTAAATTGGTACGAATTGAAAGTGAGGTAGATACAGAATTGAATAAAGCCAATCTTGCTTCACAAGAAATAGAGAAACTTACAACTCAGATTCAATCTATGGCCAACAGTGACCCTAGTGCCAAGAGAGACCTTTTAATTGAAAGTTTAAATAAATTAAAAGAGTATACTGATATTTTAAATCAATCTTCTGAAAAGATTGAAAAAGGTCGAGATGAAATTCTCACGTATAACTATGAATTGGATGATTTTCATGATAAGGCAAAACAGTTCCGCAAATTGATTGATGAAGCAGATAAATATAAATTGGAAGAAGAACAGAAAAAGGTTCAAGGGGAACAAGCACAAGGCCAGCAAGCACAAGGCCAGCAAGCACAAGGGCAGCAAGCACAAGGCCAGCAAGCACAAGCACCCATCCAAGTTATTATACAACAATCCCCTCAAGTACAAGATACTGTAAAGAAAGCGAATGCTGCAATTCAAAATGCGAAAGCAACAAATACAGCAGAAGCCAAACAGAATGCAAAAGAAACTATAGCCAATGCAAAAACTGCTATTCAGAATCAAATAAATAAGAATAAAGTACTTATTGAAGCCAATAAACAAGTTGCTTCAAAAGCCAATTCCATTTCTACAAATGCAAGAAAGATACCGAATACTACAGAATTGGTGAATACAACGGAAGAAATTGAAAATCAAGCCAATGAGAATGTAAATCAGTTAGAGAATGAAAATGAGGCTCTTGAAAATGAAGAGGCAAATCTTGAAGAAGAAGAGGAAAATCTTGAAGGGGAAGAGGAAGAAGAAGAAAACAATACACAGGAAGGTGGTAGACAAACACGAAAGAAAAAGAAAGTTTCAAAAAGAAAAACACGAAAAGTAAAAGGTAAGAAATAGAGGGTTAAACATTTTTTAAGATAATAAAATAGAATGGTATGCTATCGTATTTTCTTATTATGTCCAATTTATGAATTAGAAAATCAAAACACTCTGAATTTTAAATGTATTGATGTACTTACGCGACAAAATGGAGGGTATTTACGTGAAATGAGACAATCCCATGAGTCATATATTTATATTTTAGATATCTGTGATAGAGATGCAAGTGAATTTCTTTGGCAACTCCCTCACCCTTTTACAGTACTGTTTGTTTTCTACCGAGATAACCAACAAGTTCTATTTGCACACCGCGTGTTTCAACTAAGAATCTTATGTCGTTCGCGAATCTATGATGACAAAGCAGTTTTTTGGTCAGCCAAGGCATTAGAAAAACACTTAGGGGACGTAAAAATTGATACAAAGGCTTACCTCGAAGCGTTCCAAGCAAATGAAGCAAACCAAAAATGAAAATTGCATTATTTGTTTAAGCGATGTTGGAGATATATCGACAAAACACACACATCTTGGATGTAAGTGTAATGTACCTGTTCATACGCATTGCTGGATGCAATACGTAAAAACAAAAAACGGTCAATTGGAATGTCCTTTGTGCCGAGTACTTACAATCCGCAATCCAATCTTGCCAGCATCAATAACTGGACTTCCAAAGGAATTGATTATTCAGCAAAGAGAGTATGAAAGAAGACAAAGTATTGATGAGAGAGATAACTGTGTGGGAAAGTACGCATGTTGTTGTCTCGTAAGTTGGGTAAGCACAGTAGGCATTGCTGCTCTCTTTGCCTAGATATCCAAGATAAAGTAATCCCATATAATATTAAGACTTTTTCCATAGAGGAAACGATTAAACACAAACGTCCACCATTGATGAACACCAACAGGGTCATCTGTAAAATAACTTTCAACAAAGGTTGAAGCACCATAGGGTTTTGCAGGTAGCCAGTTGAGCCCATGCTCAACAACACCCTGGGCTACAAAAGAATCCTGCATTTCTGTTTTTTTACATGCTGAACAGATTTTTAACATGGCCGAGCGTCTTCGCAAAGTCAGTCCAGAACCTCCTGGAGATTTCAAATCCCATCCCCAAGGGGTTCCTACATAATCATAGTCTAAGAGTTCTTCTGGTATAGATTTCCGAAGATAACAGTCTGTTTCTATAACACAAATATGCTCTGCTTGTATTCTCTCCCAGAAACTATATTCTTGAAGCAACTCATTATATTCACGTACACCCTCTTCAGCAGAAGCAATTTTTTCAAAAATAGGTATGATATTGACAGTATTTCTATTTTTTCCACAGATACCTTTACAGAATTCATAATTTTGCTCTGAGCAGAACAAGTAAATACTCCAGTCTCTCCCAAAATAAAAAGTATTGTGTAAGAGAAACTCTAGATTTGGGTGACAGCGTCTTTCTACAATAACAAAGGCTTTGTTGGATATCTGGGGAGGTTGATGAGTGTCCCAGTAATGTTCTAATTCGTATCCATAGCGTTTTTTCAGAATATCAAAGACATGTATTTCATAGCGATTTCTCCAGATGCGAAGCCATTTTTGTGGTTCTTCTTTATATTGTTCAAGTTCAAAAGGTATTTCATCAAAGATATGCTCCATCTAAAAAAATGGTGTGTTTTTCTTTTAGATGTATAGAATTGCTTGGAAATCTTTGGTGACTGGTTTTGAGGGTTGTGGTGAGTTTATGTTTACTTGTGAAGAGGCTGAGAATATGGTAGCGAAACTTACTGTAGAATATCCTGAAATCCACCACTGGATTGAGTCTGAAGACTAACCACAGATGCTGCGCATCTCAAAATAAGACAACTTTCCCTCAGCAAAGCGACGAAGCCCATCAGCCTGTTGATCAATATCTGGAATCCGTGCACGCAATGCCGCATTATTCTGGAATGCATCTGCGAAGGCAGTGAGTGAATTCGTAGGAGGAGCAGAGGCAATGAAATTGTCTACTGCAGTTGCTGAGGTAACTAGAGATGCTAGGGGAGATGGAGAAGGCTTATCTTCCTTCACCATCTTCATACGCTCTTGCTCTGCATGCCAGTCTTCTACAAGCATATTCTTACGAGCAAGACAACCTGCACAAGGGTATCCTCCAGTACAGCCCTTTGCGAGGGCAGCACGAATCTTTTCCTCGCGAGTCATAGAATCCTTCTTTGGATTCGTGAGTTCTGTAATTTGCTGACGAAGACGAGCATTCTCATCTTCAAGTTGATTCACCTTCTTCTGGAGGATCTTCTTGAGATTATTTGTACGAAGGTCAATGTATCCATCCCACCCATTCTTAGCGATGTACTCCATAGCACGCATCACAAATCCGAAAGAAGATCCACTGTGACCACCGTCGGCTGCAAGAATTGCATCCTCGATTTGCTTAAGTTTTAGAGGAGGATTGCGAACAAACATGAACCCCTCACCTTCAGGAGGAGAATACGTCTTCAGAAAGTCCCATGCACCGTCAACACTTGAAACTGCCTTGTAGGCACTGTCAAGCATTTGAACTTCGTGAGAATAATCAGCAAGAAAAGTGAAATCACCAGGGGTTGCCGCCATTTTTGTTGTACTTTTTATGATAAGGCAATTGTTTCAATTTTTTAGGCGTTGGCTTGAACCTCGCCGCTGGCTCGAGTCATGGCTTCCCCCACTTTGACAAGGTTATTTTCTTGAACAAAGGTATCCACATTAAAGTATCCTCTTTCTGTTGGTATTTCTTGTAGGATTAAAGGTCCTGCTTGACTGTAAAGAGTAACAAAATACCTATGAGTTCCTGATGGAGGTGTTGGGGGTGCATACTTCATTATTTCTTCACCTCGTTTCACATCACCTTCCTCTGCATTGATAACAAGCCAGTGTAACCAACTCTTTGCTTTTGCATCGGGGTCCCACATGATAAGTGTATACAATCCAGGATTTCTATATGTAATCTCAGGTGCTCTTTTCGTTAAACTAGAAGGAAATACAGTTCCATTTGCAACCTTTCCACCAAACCTTACAACAAATGAACCACCTCTTTGTTTTCTTGTTTTTCTTTTGAGTTTTCTTGTTTTTCTTTGTTTTACCATTCTTCTTAGTATAAATAAAATTGATGATTCATCACTTGAAAAGTGCGTATGGCACAAATGGAATCAAAGTGGATTGATAATAGAAGTTTTGAGCAAATCACTCTTGAAACTGTTCCTACTGGAAAATATACTGAAATATATAAAATGATTCTTGAAAATCCAAAATTATTTCAGAGTGACTTTTCTGCTTTTGACTGGGATATTGCAAAATGTAAACAGAAAATTCAAGAACTTAATGAAGAGGTGCGAACTTTTGATACTCAAATTGAAAAGATTAAGAATCCTAAGAAGAAAATGAAACAGAAGCGAGATTGTGAAGATGATGAAGAAGATGAATCTATGAATGTTGCTCTTCAACTTGATAAACTCCAAGCAGTCATTACAGAAAAGCAGAATGCACTCAAAAATATCAAACAATCTCAAATGGAACTTCAAATTCTTGAATTCAGTCAAGAAATGACCATTAAAAAATATAAATCTTTTAACCGTCTGATTAAAGAGTATATCAAAAATCAAGATGCTCAGTATCTTGAAAAAGGTGTTCACTGGATTAGTGAGTATGCAGAGAAGATGATTGAGCGAGAGAAGAATTATATTACTAATCGCTCTCTTGAGTAACAAAATATGCTATTAAGATAATAGTCAATTTCGAAATTATACATATATTTTTTAAGCAGATTCTACAGGAGCCTCAACAGGTGCCTCAACAGGTGCCTCAACAGGAGCCTCGACAGGTGCCTCAACAGGTGCCTCAACCGCTACTGCTACAGGTTCCGCAGGAGCCTCAACCGCTACCGCTACAGGTTCCGCAGGAGCCTCAACTGCTACCACAGGCTCAGGGACGGATGGTGCTTCAGTTACAAAAGAAGAAGTCGCAAGGTCAAATACAACCATTTCAGCATTCTTTAATGAGGTGGCCGAGCCAGTTAATCTCTGAACAAAGTCACCATGGCTGATAACCAAAACGGAACCTTCATTTTCTAAGGTTAATAAGAAGGTTTTGAAGGCTTTCACACGTTCAAGTAATTCTTCCTCGGTTTCAGGAACTGTCTCATCTTCTCCAAAGAGGAAATCGCAGATGTCCTTTTTCCATTCGCGACAATCAAATGTCTTAATGATTTTTGAAGCAGTTATTCTGCTTTCATACATAGTTTCTAGGCATCGTTTCATCTCAGAACAAACAATTACATCGTACTTGCCTTCTAGATTTCTGGCTTGCGCCCTGCCCGCATCGGAGAGAGGACAATCTCTGCCAGAAGCAGATGTTTCATTGAAAACGCTGATGGCGTGGCGAAGAAGGGTTACTTTCATTTCTATTTGGATGAAATAAATTTGACTTACTTTTTTTTATGCAAACAGTATGCCGCTTCAAACTGGATTTGTCTTTAGTTTCTTTGCTGCTTGTAAACCAGTCTACAGAAAAAATGATATAGATATGTACCCTTCACCACCTGATGGATATTTTGATGAGAATCTATCCTCATTTTCAAATCTGTTAACAACAACTTCTAGTCAAAATCTGAGTCCGATGTACTATGAAATTGTTGAGGCATGTCTTCAAATGATTCAGAGATGCTCACCGTACAATGAAGAAATTACAAAATCCTCCCATTTAGTCTTTACCTTTAGGGACGTTCCAATTCTTATCTTTGAAAATGTATCTCTTGTAAATTCAGACTATATAATGAAAATTGATTTCAGTTATTTGGTTCCTCATTGGATTTCTTCTGAACAACTTGAAACCCGAAACCTTAGTGAAAAGCGTTGGACTGTGCTTGCACTTCTTGCTGGTTTCTTGACATATGGATTCTTAAATTAACCGGAAAAAAAATTGACACGCCAACGCGCCACCGCGTCAATCAGGAAAGGTACAATGGCCACTTTTAACGATATGTGTAAGTCTCCACTGGACATCACGCCGCAGTATGTTTCATACCGTAATCGTCTGATTGATTCTTCAAGCATCACGAGTTTCCGTACGAAGGGTAAGCGACTGATGATTAACTCTTATAAGCAGAACAATTCTCATCCCACTATGCTGGTCATGTTCTCTTCGAAGGAGGATGCGCAGCGTGCATTTGATGGGCTGCGGGACGTACTGTATTCATCTTCTCCTCCTCCTGCGACGACTACTTCTGAGGATAGGATGAGCCTTATTGGGGCTTTGATGGGTGTTGGTCTCTGTTTCCTGATTTCTATGGGCTTCAAGTATCTGTAAGATTAGATTTGATTAGATTTCTTTATTAAGTGGGGGGATAGCATGCAAGCATTTTTTCGGCTTAAGTAAATCTCACGATGTACCTATAGAATGGACATCTCTAAACAATTACAGATTGGTAGTAATTCTGGAGCATCGGTTATTTCTACACAAACAGCCTCTACTGCGCCTCCCCAAAGAGCCATGGAAATCAATACAAACTTGACAGATCAACAAGAACTTTCCACTCTTCCTCAAATTATCAAGACTTGGCGTGAACTGAATAAGGAAACAACCACTCTTAAAGAGCAAGTTCGTGAAAAAACCAAACGACTCAAAGCATTAGATGAGATGATTCTCCGGATTATGAAGAAACATAATATCGGTGCGCTTGATTTGAAAGAGAGTGGTGGACGTATTTTGTATCGTCGCTCTTCTGCAAAGACTGGCCTTGGTCCCAAGAATCTTATGGCTCTTCTTGCTCAACACATGAAATCTGAGCAGGCTGCTGCAGATGCGCTCAAATATATTACTGAGCATCGTGAATCCAAAGTCCGTGAGTCAATTCTCTATGAGAAAGAGTAAAACTCTTTCATTTACCTATGAAATTTATTTCATAGTGTACGAGAAAGAATAAATTCTTTTTGACTATATAGAATGATTCAGCAAGGAGTGTACGCTGCGGTTGAGGCCTTTACAAGTGGTAAGGATGTTGACAGAAAGAGAGATGCTTATGTTGATTTTCTTTCTGTAATGATTGCTTTCTTGATTGCGTTTGTCATCCTCGGTTTCATCGGCAAACTCTTATGGAACTCTGTTGTTGTGGAACTCTTCACCATCGCCAAACCCGCGAAGAGTTTCTGGCAGATAATTGGACTCATGATTTTGATTTCTCTTCTTCGCCCTTAAACACTAAAATAGGTATCTTTAAGATAATGTTTTTAGTATTTTTTAATAATAACCCTTGTAAGGACCCAAGTCTACTAAATCAGGAGTCTCATAGGCAGAGGGCATGCGAACTTGTTGGATACCCGCAATAATCGCACTGGTGCCAAAGCAAGTTTTCTTTGCGACATCATTGACATCGTTCAAGCCTTCCTTGAATTTCTTTACAAGCGCATCATAATCTGCAGAATCGACATCAAAGGAAGTGCAGAGTCTGGCTAAGAGTTTCTCACCACGATTTCCCCATTTGTCCATGATGAGGTTCAAGTCACGAGGAGGGATAGTCTTCGCAAAGCAACGAGATGTTGTTTCGGCTACAGGTTCCATATCATGAGCGGTGGAGTAAGGCTGATACCGGGTAGCCTCAACAACTCCAGCAACTCCCATTAAATCCTTCTTGAAGCAAGATAACTTACTGCAAATTAAGATAAATTCACGAAGGTCATCAGCACCCTCTTCTGTGGTAGAAGCCTTGTTTACAAAAAACTCTACTACACTTCCTAATTCAGAACTGGTACGTAAGCAATCGGGAACTCCAGAGCCTACCGCAACTCCACCGAATCCCTCAGTGGCTTTGGGTGTTGTGAGACTACCGTTATAGACAAGAGCAGCAATGTACGTTGCTACTAAAGCAGCCACGATGGCTATAATCGCATTTGTGGTGACAGAACTGAGAGTAACCGAAAAAACTTTCTTTGTTATGTCCATGTTTTTCTTTCTATCTGAGAGTTCTAAATTGTGTGGTCAGCATTCTTCAAAATCTGACGACAGAGTTTTCCCTTTTCCTTTGCCTTTGTATTCATCATCTTGTCAATGTTGAGACCTTCTTCCTCACGCAGAATCATATGATGAACAACAACCTTCTTCATCTGACCAATGCGAACAGCCCTCCCCACAGCCTGATCCATGAGAGCAGAGGTCCACCAGGGACCAGTAAAGACAATACGACTAAAGTGCTGGAGATTGAGACCCGTACCACCTGACTGGAGTTGAACAAGAAGCACCTCCTGCTTCGTCATGTTCTGATTATGAGTGTTTGCCAGAACTGCTTCACGCTCCTCCTGAGACATATCGCCACTGTACTTTTGGATGAGTCCAATCTTGTCTGAGTAACTAAGAAACTGCTCAAGGAGACCCATTTCCTCGTGAAAGTGACAGAAGATAATCCACTTTTGGCACTCCTTCTCACCCTCAATCAAATCACGGATGCGATTGAACTTCGTACTGTCATCAATCCAATCAGGACGAGAATAATTAGGACCAAACTGCTTCTTGCGCGCACTGATGTAAATCTGAGGATGGAGGCTAATCTGACGGAGGCGCATGATAATCTTGAAGAGTTCAAATGCATTGTTACCACCATCTTCCTGCATCTGCTGCCAGCGCTTGACGGCGAGACCCTGAATACCACGATAGAACTCGGCCTCATCGTCAGTATCAAACTCCAGAACATGCTTGACATGAGCAGGCTTCTTAGGAAGTTCAGGCATACGCTCACGAAGGTCGTCCATTGTGCGAGCAAGAATATACTTCTTCGTCACATCCGTATCCTCAACAGCGTAGTTCTCAATACCAATGAGAGAGAGGAGGGCTTGAATGTTCTCAAGGCGATTGACAATGGGAGTCGCGGTCAGAAACCACTTCGCACTCGCATCGACAGAAGAAACAAGTTCGTGTGCCACAGTAGCCCTGTTACCAATACGATGAGCCTCGTCGCAGATAATACGACCCCATTCACCACTGACAAGACTGGGATTGCGAATCGCGCGGTCATAGTTGACGAGATAAAGGGCGGGAGCCTTGGGGCGGATTTTCCCCGCGGGCCGCCACCCCTCCTTCGTTCCACGCCAACAGTTAATCTTCGCCTTGCGAGCAGTCGTCACCCACTGTTCAAGAACGGCGAGTGGAAGCAAAATGAGACTCTTCTTCACAGGATTCGTCTTAAGAAGACCAATCATCTGAATTGTCTTTCCCAGTCCCATTTCGTCACAGAGGAGGCCACCAGGGTGCTCCATGTCTGATTCGCGCTGAATGAGCCACTGGATACCATATGTCTGATGAGGCTTGTAATGAAAGTCTTTCCATAAAGGAATAGGATTCATCTTGAAATGAAATTGCTGACACAAGTGTAACAAAAAAACGAGGCAGCCTAAACTTCAAATTTTCACCGTCACTCCACATCCATCGCAGTACCCCAACTTGGTACTACATCTATAGGGGGTGGCATTCGTTGGCCCCATACTGTAGGATAAAAGGCTTTAAAATCTGGGGAGCAACCCTGGTGAGCGAGATACGCACCCCACCAACTGAATGTGCTGTTTGCTGTTATCGCCCCACCTTTACACTGAGACATTTGATACAAGGTTTCAACTTCATCATTTGTTGAACAGATTGTAAAAGAAAGACCTAGTTGTGAGCAAAGACCACGAAATGCTTCAGCGCAAAGTTCAGGTTCATCACTAAAGAACATAAGTGTGGACCCTCTGGGGATTTGCTGGATACACAAGATATAATATTTCCGTAAATCAACTTGATGATGAGGAAGGATTTTGTAATCTCCAAGCCTGACATGAAGAAACCATGTTTTTTCAGGATTCTCCAGACACAGCATGGCAATTCTTTCTTTTCCAAGGGCGTGTTCGAAATCAAGATGTATTCCTTTGCTTGGGAAATATTTGTCTGTTTGACGATACCCTTGAATAACTACATTTGCTTTACTGGGATTCTCTTGGAATGGGACATATTTATACATTAAAGAGTGTGTCTCAAGAAGAGTTTCCCATTCTACATCGGTTTCTTGAATTCTTACATGAGGACATAGATTGAATATGTTATTGAATGAACCATGTCCTGTTTTATCACATCTGGGTAGAAAGAAGACAAGTTCGCGGTTCCATTTCTCTGCAAGCCCTGCTGCTGCTGCTAATTGAAACAGTCGGTTTCCTAGTCCACCAGTTAAATGAGGAGCCACCCAACTCATTTTCTAATCCTGTTCGCCATTCAACTTTAGCCTCCCTAAAAATTGAGTCGTTGTCCGTCACTAAATGCGTACTCAGTCCAAAGTATAAAATGGTTGTTCGCGATACCTGGAAGGCTTTTGAAACGTATCGTCCAAGATCAATGCTTGTTCGTGGTTGTATCTGTATTCGCAAGGATAATAAGATACTTCTTGTGAAAGGTAGACAGCACAATCGCTGGTCATTCCCAAAGGGTCATTTCAAAGGAAATGAGAATGCGCATCAGTGTGCACTTCGTGAACTCTTTGAGGAAACGGGAATTTGTCTAGACGAAACTGCTCCCTATATCGGAAGAAAGAAACTTCCAAATGCGGAGTATTTTATCTATGAGTTTGAGAATGATATTCAAACTCATGTTCGCGATACTTGTGAAGTTAGTGATATTGGATGGTTTTCTTTAGAGGATATTCAAAGGCTTCAAGTAAATAGAGATGTAAGTTGTTTCTCACATATTCTTTGTAAGCCGAATATCCCTACCGAAGAACCAGTCAATGTGTGCTGATTCCTCAATATCAAGACACCATCTGCGAACTCTATCAGGTTTCCAAGTCACCATCATTAACTCATCCTTCAACGCACGGTTGCGAAACTCAATTTTTTTTCGCACACTTGTATTGACTTGATTCCAGAAAGTCCACCATCCTTCAAAGTCTTGGAAATAATCAAACATCGTTTCCGTGTAATTCCCAGGAAGCATGGAAGGATAGGATAAAAAGAATTGATAATTCTCAGGACGAAGAACAAGTTCTTGTAAAATCCAATGTTTCTTTTCTGGTGAAACTGCTTCCATGAGAACATCAATTACTCGTCTTGATGCAACGGGCGTCATGTATTCAGTTGAATTTGAAATCCAGAGCATAAAGTTAATATAGTTAAGAAGGGAGTTTCTTCCCCCCGTTGTTTGGAGGTGGCGTTTGAAAAGTGAAGTCAACTTCTCTTTATCATTATAAAAGAGATGACCTATGGCTAGATTACAATAAGAACTATATCCTCGAGTAACCGCAGTGTACATACATTCACAGCATTCCTCTGGAATTACAATCTCGTTATAAAGCCCTTTATCCATAAGGAGACGAAAGGCTGAACATGTCTTGGTATTTGGTTTGGTATGAGAACGGATTTCTCTCATCACTTCTGGCCAAACAGATGAATGTTGGATGTGATCCGCTAAGGGATGTGAATGACTTACTGCTTGAAGCATAAGAAGCGCGATGTCACGAGTGGCCAGTGTTTTCTGAAGAGTTTGAAGTTCAAGAGATTTATTGAGCAATATGCTCTTTAAGGCTTCAACAAAGGCTTCATTACTTTGTTCATGGATGCACTTTTTACAAAGACGTTTCTTTTTTTCTCTTGGAAACGTACACTGAGAGCATCTTAGCACTTTCATATACCTTCTTGAATATCGCAAGATTGTTTTAGACTGACCTAAAATTGAAGTCAAATGCGCAATACAAGAAAGTACCCCTTACAGAAATGGAGCCAATCAAGATTAAACCGCGTATTCTCAAGTCTGTTCAAAAGCAGAATGAGACCGTCACTATGGCAGATGGCAACGTGTATGTTCCTCTTAAGATTGATGGAGAGAAAGAGGCCATGCGAGCGTGTCTCCACATGATTCTCAAGCATACCGCTGATATGTTTGTAACTATCTGCGAGATTGTGGCCGACGAGTACAAGTTGGACAGCGAGAAAATGGTTCAGACGATTCAGGCCTCTCCTCGTTATGAAAACCTCTGCGCAGATGATGTTCTTCTGACTCTTGGGTACTTAGATGCTCATCAAGTGGCACCTAAGGTAGAGGAACCACAAGCGGAGCAGTCTAAGGTAGAGGAACCCAAGGTAGAGGAACCAAAGCCTAAGCAGAAGCGCAAGCCTCGTGCACCAAAGGTAGCAGAACCAAAGGTAGCAGAACCAAAGGTAGCAGAACCAAAGGTAGCAGAACCAAAG
>JACCDP010110276.1_pt1 | contig 20015 bp, 18 predicted proteins | sample 7445841 | NCBI WGS metagenome assembly JACCDP01 (sample SAMN15323441, study PRJNA562643) | freshwater metagenome | isolation source: river surface water | place: USA:Blue River Watershed | collected 2017-08-17
ACCAAGACTATGTCAAGACCTGTTACCCGATCGCAGACAATGGAGAGAAGAGCGTTGCTCCTAAATGAGAGAAGAGGATGGGATATGAACGACTGGAATTTGAATGAGAAAAGCGCATCTGTCCAACAAGAGTCCAATGCGCCCACTCCACTCCGTCGAAGCCCTCGTCTCAATAAGACCGAAAATATTCAACTAACTATCACCGAGAACAAACTTGACGACTATGACAGCGACAGTGATTATTACCCCGAAAGTGATGATGAATTCGACTTCGATGAATCCAGTCGCGCCTGGCGACAAAATAAGACATATGTCGGCAATGGAATGTTTAAGTATAATTTGAGATCGAGATCGAGATCATAAACGGATCCAAGCGATTACATATGTGTGGTCCTTGTGCCCTTGTTTTTTCTGCCGTAAACGTATAGCACAAAATGCCATCAAAACGTCTAAATGAATCGTTGGTCGCCATTTTAGGTGAGCTGGCCTCTATAAAAACCGATTCCACATTCAAATCGCGTGCCTATACACGAGCCCAAGAATCCATACTCGAAATCCAAACAGATATTACTGATGTGAAAAGTTTGCGTGGAGTACCCGGAATCGGCGCCTCTATTGTAAAAATTTTGGAAGAATATGTTGCCACCGGAAAAATCGCAAAACTCGAAGAATACAAATCGACCCCTATTCACGTTTTTGGCGAGATTTATGGCGTGGGACCCAAGAAAGCCGAAGAATTGGCGAAACAAGGGTTCAAATCGATTGCGGATTTACGGCAAAAACTGAAAAACGACCCAACAATATTGAATGCTACGCAGAAAGTGGGTCTCCAATACTATGAAGATATTCTCGAACGTATTCCTAGGAAAGAGATTGACGAATACCAGTATGAGTTTAGTAAGGTGCTTAGCCAAATGCGGAACCCAGAGCATGAGCGTAGCGGAACCATGCGGAACTTAGCCGAATATGAGATTGTGGGAAGTTATCGTCGTGGTGCATTATCTTCGGGTGATATCGATGTCATTTTCACATCCGCGGATGAGACTCTTTTTAACAAATTCTTGGATTCACTTATTCAAAACGGCGTCATCAAGGAAGTTTTGTCGAGAGGTAAATCGAAATGTTTGGTGATTGCGTGTTTGCCGTCGCATAAAGGCCGCCGCCAAGGTTTCGTACATAGACGTGTTGATTTTTTGTATACGACTCCTGCCGAGTTTCCGTTTGCGGTCCTCTATTTTACCGGTAGCAAAGGGTTCAATGTGGTGATGCGGAATCACGCACTTTCTCGTGGATATTCGATGAATGAACACGGGATGACGGTGAAGGCGACGGGGCAACCAGCTGGTCATTCTTTTTTGAGAGAGGTGGATATTTTTGATTTTTTAGGGCTGGAATATAAGTTGCCCGAAGATAGGATTGATGGGCGGAGTGTTGTGTTGAAGGCGCCTTCGGCAAAAGTTCCATCGCCTTTGGCAAAAGCGGCAACACCAGAAAAATTGAAATCTTTATTTTCGATTTCCCCGAATAGCATTAATATACCAAATCCCGAATTATATAAAACGAACTTACCAAAAGCAAGTTTACCAAAAGCAAACTCACCAAAAACCAAGAAGAAGAAAGCGAAAATGAATCCCGCCAAAACCAAGAAGAACGTCAAGGCTGTCAAAGCATCTCCCGAGGCCCTACTCAAACTATTTGCCGACACCGGCATCATGGTTCTCGACTCATTGTCTCAGGACCAATTATCCTCGATGATTATCAAAGCAAATGACGATTATTACAACAATTCCGCGCCTCTCATTACCGATACCCAATATGACATTATCAAAGAATATATCGAGCGCAAGTACCCCTCCAATGTCGCCATCAAAGAAGTCGGCGCCAAAGTAATTAAAAACAAAGTGACGCTCCCCTACGAAATGGCGTCTATGGACAAAATCAAAGCCGACAGCGATGCTCTTGGGCGCTGGACGGCCAAATATACCGGACCCTATGTGGTTTCCGCAAAGATGGATGGCGTAAGTGGCCTCTTCTTATGTCAAGAGGATAAGCCTCATCTCTATACACGCGGAGACGGCAAAGTCGGCCAAGATGTGAGTCACCTGGTGAAAACATTGTCACTCCCGTGTATTCCCGGCGTCGTAGTGAGAGGCGAGTTCATTATGCGCAAAGATGTGTTCGAGTCTAAATACAAGGCCACATATGCCACTTCGCGCAATCTGGTGGCCGGTATCGTCAACTCGCGCACCATCGACGAACGCATGGACGACCTCGATTTCGTCGCATACGAGCTGATTTCGCCCGTGATGAAACCCAGCAAACAAATGGCGGCGATGGCATCCTATGGATTCCGCGTGGTCAAATACAGCACACACAAAACATTGTCGAACGAGAGTTTGTCGACGATTTTACAGGATATTCGCACTAATTATGATTATGAAACCGACGGTATTATTGTGGCGAATGATGCCACTTATCCGCGCAAATCGGGCAATCCCGAGCACGCATTTGCGTTCAAGATGGTCATTGGTGACCAAATGGCGGAGGCCAAAGTCGTCGATGTTATCTGGGATGTCAGCCAAGACGGATATTTGAAACCGCGCATTCGCATCGAGCCCGTGAATATTGCGGGTGTCAAAATCGAATACACCACCGGATTCAATGGCAAATTTATCGAGGAAAATGGTATCGGCGTGGGGGCGGTTGTTCGGATTATTCGGTCCGGTGATGTGATTCCTTATGTTCGCGAAGTCATTTTGCGCGCGGAGAAGGCAAAGATGCCGGATGTGCCTTATGTGTGGACAGCGACCCACGTCGATATTGTAGTCGAGAATGTCGCCGAAGACCCGGCAGTTAAGCGCAAGAATGTAGTGGGGTTCTTTATGGAACTCGATATCAAGGGTCTAGGTGAATCGAATATGAAGAAAATTATGGATGCGGGATACGATTCGGTGGCAAAGATATTGACACTTGGTCGTCCTGAGTTCGAGAAAGTGTTTGGAAAAGGAAAGAGTGGACCGGCATTATACGAAGGCATCCACGAACGAATTCGAACTGCGTCATTGGCGGAATTGATGACTGCGTCCAATATGTTTGGGCGCGGAATCGGGCGTAAATCGGTGGACGCATTATTGGAAGCGCATCCTGATTTCTTGACGTCGAATGCGCCGAAGAGTGCGAAGTTGGCGATTCTCAGTAATATTGGGGTAAAGAAGAATGGAGAACAGTTTTATGATGCGATTGTGCCATTTAGGCAATTTTTGGAAGAATGCGGTTTAGCGCATAAATTGATGGAAGTACAGGCCAAGATTGTTGAGTCAATTGTTGTTGATAATTCGTCGCCTCTCTTCGGCAAATCTGTGGTGATGACCAAGGTGAGAGATGCGGAGATTATTGAGTATTTAAAACGTGTAGGTGCGACCTTGGATGACGCGATGAAAACAACAACGTTTGTTTTAATCGTGAAAGATAAGGGGGATGTGTCGGCGAAGACTAAGTATGCAGAGGCGAAAGGAATCTCGGTAATGACTGTGGAGGAATTTAAGGCCGAATATATGATGTAAACTGCGCCAAAGTAGATCCACTAATGCTTGATGTCCAAACATATATTCTCTCCCAAATATATAATATGAGCAGCGGAAAAGACCGTACAGCAGAAGAAATCCAAAAAGAAATTGATAGAATGCAAGCAGAGATCGAACGTTTAAAAAAACATGCGGAAGAGATGGCTATTGCGGATAGAGCCAAAAAAATGGGTATCAATATGAGTGACCCTCTCCCAAGTGGCTATGAATATAAAAAATATGAGCAAGATCTACGCGATAGGGCGGCTGCTGAGGAAGCCGAAGAAGAACGAAAACATTTTGAGGATTTTGGCAAAGCATTAAAGAAGGGAGGCAAAAATAAGCGAAAGAGCCATAAACAAAAGAGTCATAAGCGAAAGAGTCATAAACACAAGAGTTATAAGCGCTCTAAACACTAAATCGCCTTATTATATCTATATCAAAACCAAATATGAACTCGTGTCCATATTTTTTACCCATTGCTTTGTAGTGTGTAATATATTCTTCCGCACTAAACTCTTCTTCATTTGTGAATAGCGTGGCTCGATACGTCTTTCCGCCATATTTGTACTCTTTGACTATTTTGGCGATTTCATCGTGAACCAAATCATCCAGTACTCGTTCTAGGTCGCGTTTAAATTCGCGCATCACGCTCCCATCTGCGGTTGTCACATTGTAAATAATATTTTCCATAATATTATTTATGTATCCAGTTCTTTTTATACCGTTTATTTTCTGGAAAAATTGATTTTGAATAGTCGTTATTGGAGAAAAATAATAGACTACTTGTAAAATGACTGACACTTTTCCATTCGAACTATCCCCTTTCCAAACTCTTGCGATACAAGCCATTACCGACGGCAAACACGCCCTCGTATGTGCGCCAACTGGTTCCGGCAAAACTCTGCCCGCCGAGTTTGCCATTAAACATTTCACATCACTCGGTAAACGCGTGATTTATTGCTCACCCATCAAAGCTTTGTCGAACCAGAAGAAATACGAATTCACCAAGAAATACGGCGACCAAATATCATTCGGTCTTTTGACGGGTGATACGAAGACGAATCCGGGCGCACAAGTGCTTATTATGACCACGGAAATCTTGATGAACAAGTTGTTCTTGGGTTCATCGGCGCCGAAGGCGCCATCCTCTCTCACATTCGACATCGATATTGAACACGATTTAGGCGCCGTGATTTTCGACGAAGTCCATATGATTAATTCCCCCGACCGCGGCCACGTATGGGAAAAATGTATTATGATGTTGCCAAACCACGTCCAAATGGTGATGTTGTCCGCTACATTAGATGGCCCCCAGAAATTCGCAGACTGGGTTCGTTCCACTGGCACAAAAGATGTGGTCCTTTGTCAAACACACAAACGCATTGTTCCGCTCACCCATTACACGTATTTGACGGCGGGCGAAGGTCTTTATAAGAAGGTAAAAGACAAGGAGACACAGGGGCGATTACGATCATCAATTGGCAAATGTCTGGTCATCCAAGATGCCGACGGGGTCTTCAACGAGAACACGTATCGCGAAACGGGCGTCGTTTTGCGCCATATGAGAGACAACCACGTATTTATGAAACGCAAAGCGGTGCTCAACGAATTGTTTGCGCATTTGAATGCCGAGACAATGCTCCCCGCAATCGCCTTCGTGTTTTCCCGGAAACTCGTGGAAGTGTGTGCCGAAGAACTGATTATTCCGTTGCTCGACGAAAATGTGGACCCCGTGCCCTACGTGATTCGACACCAATGTGATGCGATTCTGCGTCGTCTACCTAATTGGCGGGAATATAGCGGACTGCCCGAATACGAATCGTTAGTGCGGCTGTTGGAACGCGGGATCGGGATTCATCATTCGGGGATGATTCCCGTGTTGCGCGAAATCGTGGAGTTTATGATTGCCGAGAAGCGGATAAAGGTGCTCTTTGCCACGGAGAGTTTCGCGATTGGGCTCGATTGCCCGATTAAGACGGCGGTGTTCCTCAATTTACAGAAGCATGATGGAGGCGAGACGCCGCGATACTTGTTGGCGCATGAATATACGCAGATGGCCGGCCGAGCCGGCAGGCGAGGACTCGACACAATAGGCAATGTGGTTCATTGTTCCAATTTGTTCGATTTGCCTCCGGCATCCGTGTACAAGGAAATCTTGTCTGGGACTCCACAGCGACTTACCAGCAAGTTCAAGATATATTACCCGATGGTGCTCAATGTGTTGTCGCATAGGGGGACCGCGCGCATCGACGACTTTGTCGACTTCATTCGGTCCTCGATGCTTCAAGGCGAAATCGACGCGGAAAATGGCGGTTTGGCGACGGAAATCGCGAATATGGAAGTGAAAGTGGAGAATCTTGATACCGGGTTTGCCAATTTGCGCACACCGCGCGAGAAACTGGCGGAATATGTGGGGCTCGTTGAAAAGCTCGAATATTCGGCGAACAAGAAACGCAAAGAGGTCGAACTGGCTTTGCGCAAGATGCGCGAAACATATTTGGCGTTGGAACGAGATGTGGAATATTATAAGGGATTCGTCGCATTATCGAAGCGGTTGGAATACAATAAACGACAATATGCGAACTCCCTGGATTATGTGCGGAAATCGGTGGAGAATCTGTTGGGATGTATGATTGAGAACGGGATTGTTTCAACTGGTGAGAGCGGGGAATATACGCTGGCGGTGCCGAAGGGTATTATTGCGTCGCGCGTGGCCGAAATAAATCCCGTGTTGATGGCGAATGCGTGCGAATTGTTGATGGGGATGAGCGCGCCAGATTTGGCGGCGTTATTCAGTTTATTCACAGATGTCCGCGTGAACGAGGAAATCCGGATATTTGCCGGGTTCAAAAATGTGTCCGACAATGTTTTGCTAAATAATTCATTGTGCGAGTTCGGGAAAATTGTGGAGGACCTCTATAATTGCGAAAACCAGTATGCGATTATGATGCCGGAGACCGATTATTGTTATGATATTGTGGACTATGTGAGGGCGTGGTGCGAATGTGGCGATGAAGCGGAATGCCGCGAAGTGATTCAGCGATTGAATTTCGATAAAGGGGTTTCGGTGGGTGATTTCAGCAAGGCGTTGTTGAAAATCTCGACGGTGTCGCGGGAATTGATGGCGATGTGTGAAGAAGCGGAGTGCGATATTTCGTTCACTCGGTTTGCGTATCAGCTGTCGCTGATTGATGGCTTGGTGTTGAAATATGTTGCGACGAACCAGAGCTTGTATTTGTAGGGGAAATAAGACTGAGACCGATGGGGTGGATTTGTTCTTCGTATTTGGCGGGTTGTTTTAGCGCGACAATGTTTTTTTTCTGTTTGGATTCCATTTCATTGACTAAAAATGATATGCTTCGTTCGATACCGTCTTCCATATAAAAACAATTGCTAAATTGTTTTTACACTGTTTACGCCGAATCACAATTGGTGTGTGTTCTTATTTCGCTTCGCTCAATACTCGTTGAAAGAAGATGCCGATTTGGTTGACATCGGATCCAGCCACACCATAGTCAGGAATAATATCGGTATTGCCCTGTTTGTAACACAGGATGGCTGGTATTCCATTGATTTGGCGCTTGGTTTTTAGCAAAGCGTAAAGCTCGAAGGATTCGTCGATATCGACAATGTGGGTGCTGACAGACTCGGGCATCGCGGAAAACCACTGGTCGACAAGGGATTCGATTTTCTTACAGGGACCACACCACTCGGCGCCGAACTTGATGACGACGTGGCCGGGGTTTTGTAATAATAAATCCTTGAATGCTAGTACGGACATTCCGTCTAAATATTGGATAGTCGATGGTTGTGGTTTTATTTTATTTCCGCCGTTATTTGAGAATTGCATATATATGGAGGATGGATATTTTGGAGAGTGGTTTTGAGCGCACTAATACAATATCAGTATTCGATTATAATAACTACACCGGATGAACCAGGACTTCCAGGCGATGCACCATCTGGATTGTTCACATTAGATGCTTCTCCTTTTCCACCATTCCCACCATATCCATACGTGCCCAGAGATGTTATAGCTGGTCCGTATTCGCTCAAATGTGCGCTTAAATCTATTGTAGACCCACCTGCTCCACCAACACCATTTGTTCCGGCACTTTCATTTGAACCTTTTGAACCGCCAATACCTTTTGATGAAAATAAACTATATATGTTTGAATTATTTGTAATAAATGGAAGATCTTCACCAGAAATTCCACCAACACCTCCATATGCTCCTGAACCCGATCCTAGACTTGCCCAATTTCCAGCTTGGTTTCCACCAGATGCGTCTATCAATATAGAACCAGAATTCCAAGTAACTTTTGTTGACCTTCCATCCGTTGGATTAGTTGTTGGGTATTGATAATCACTAGTAGTGTCCCAACCAGTTCCTCCTGAACCACCAGCACCAATAGTTATTGATAATTGTTTATTTGTTGGAATATTTTTTGTAAAAGCAACAACTGATGCGCCGGACGCACCACCACCACCACAAGCACCCAAATTCTCACCATTATATTGTACTCCGGCTTGACCTCCTCCCCCGCCACCGACAACGATAATTTTAAATGCTGTGGTCGAAGCGTTTAGTGTATGTGTACTTGTGGTGGTAACCGTAGTTACAAGTGGCGCGCCCGTTGAAATATTATTATAATAGAAGAATACTATTGCGCATCCAGGATTTCCTGAATAACCTGCCCAAGCCCAGTTATTAGTTGAATTAGCCTCTCCTCTTCCACCTCTTCCGCCGTCACCATATTCAGTTTGATAATAAGTATAATACGCATCAGTTTCGTCGGCACTTTTATTTTTTCGATTTTCAATATTTATAAGTTTTTTATTGATATATAAAGACGCATTAACATCTGTTATGGTATCGTGATTTCCACTTCTACCATTTCGACCACTTGCTATGTTATCTTCATAGTCAAGGCGGCTACCGGAACCGCCAGCAATTCCATCTTTCCATATAAATGGTGTTGGTGTTCCGCCACCAGTTCCACCGCCTCCACTGGTTCCACCACTGGTTCCACCACCACCACCACCAGATCCACCATTACTCGAATATGTTGTTCCGTTATATACAAAGCTTGTAGAAGAACCATTGCCACCACTAGATCCACTACCATACTCGCCATCTTTGGATATTCTTCCTTCACTGACTGTTGTATTTCCGGATGGTCTTCCAAAAGCTCCACCACTTCCAATAGTAACATTATATGTGGGAGTAGGACTATTATTTTCAACAAACCATCCATTTAAAGCTCCTCCACCACCAGATCCGCCGGATCCTCCATTATTTGATCCTCCATCAATAACACCCCCTCCCCCTCCCCCTCCGCCGCCTCCAATACATACAACAAACATAGTTGTAACGCCAGACGGAACTGTCACACCAGTTTGGCTAGTTGTATGGAGATTGTACTTTGGACAAAATGATAAATCTAATGCCGAATTATAATAATAATTCAAAGCTTTTGCATGAAAACGGGGGATATCTATTAAAACTCTTTCATATGGTGATGCGATAGTTCCACTAAACGGTTTTAAAAAAATAGCATCGACTCCATTAATTTTATAATTAAATAATGTATTTGCCGACGCATCTGTGGTTGTTGTTGCAAGTATAGTATTATTATTGAATGTATAACTCATTTCTTATATATTTATACACAATTTCTTCTCATCCGTCCAAATCCCGCAATTATTCTCCATCCTCATATTAACTACAAATGTCTGCCCACAATCTGGACATCAACAACTATTCACTCGAAGAAATCTTCGGGCTCTTCGATCTCACCTACGATTTGACCGAGGAGTCGATGCGCGCCGCCAAGAAGAAGGTCCTAATGATTCATCCCGACAAGTCTCGGTTACCTCCTTCGTATTTCCATTTTTACCGAGAGGCCTACGATATTGTCCTAAATATTTACAAACAAAAGATGCGATCAAATAATAAAACCAGTAATGCCGCAGATAAGCCAATATATCAACCCATACATCAAGCCGAGAATTTACCACAAGAAATGATGGAGTCCAAAGGCGCATTCAACAGCAAGTTCAACGAATTATACGACAAGAATATGGTGCGCAAACAGGACACCACTCGTTATGACTGGTTTCGCCAGTCCGAGTCCGTCTACGACGATTTTAGCCAAAAACAGGTGAATCCCAAGAATATGGGCTCCGAGCTCGACGCCATCAAGCAGAAACAGGCCGCGCTCCAAGTGTATCGCGGTGTCCAGGAATTGAATGCGTCCGGCCAACGCGGAACCAGTTATTTCGAGGATGATGATGGCGGTGCCGAATACGTCAGCAGCGATGTATTTAGCAAATTGAAGTTCGATGATTTACGCAAGGTTCATAAAGACCAGTCTGTGTTTGCCGTGTCGGAGTCGGATTTGAACAAGCGAACACAATATAAATCGGTTGACCAGTTTGTGAGGGACCGCGACGGGGGCGTAGCCCCCCTTTCGAAAATAGAGGCGACCCAACTCTTGGAACGACAGCAGAAAGAGAAGGAGCAAGTGATTATGAACAAACAGCGGCGCGAATACATGCTCCAAAAGGAATATGAGGAGAAACAGAAGTCTGTGCGCGCGGCGTTTTTGCGGCTTCAATAGAGGTTTCAATATTATTTGGTAAATATATAATGCCCAGGTGCCCCAATGGTTCAAGACGTAATAAGAAAACCGGCAAATGCGTGAGAACACGTTCGTTGCCGAGATGCCCGCGCGGTTCGAGAAGAAACAAGAATACGCTTAAATGTGTGAAGAATGACAAGCCTTCTATTAAACCTGTTAATATCTTATGTATGACTGACGAAGATTTAGAAGATTTTATTATCGAATTACGTATGACTAAGCCACGGCTGTCAATCGACGACGAAATGGCTATTCGCGAAAATATGGCCGGCTTTTGCTTAAATCCTGAAAACAAAAAGCTCCAATTCTATAATAAGCCATCATATTTGAGGACTATCAAAGAAGAGCTGATGGCACAGGCTCACGCTGTTGTCGATGAGTATTTGAAGTATCGAGTATGGTAATTTTCGCACTACATAATATAATATGGCTCGTAGAAGAGGAGGAGGAATCGGTGGCTCTGGAATATATGGCGGTGTCGGCTCCGGTGTAGTATGTGATTCGAAGGATACTTCGATGTATTGTACATTCACCAAGATTGTGTCGGTGATTATGAATCTATTTATTGTAGGTTTTATTTTTTACTTTGTGATTCAATGGATTATGGCTTCATCATTTGGCAAGAAGATGTTTAGAGGTGGAAGCAAGTAATGTTGGGTGTGATTATCGCTTCGGTTCGGTCGCAATTCACTTCGTGATTATTGCTTTGGTTCGGTCGCAATTCACTTCGTGATTATTGCTTTGGTTCGGTCGCAAATGCTTCGCAAATGCTTCGCGATTAGCTTCGCGATTAGCTTCGCGATTAGCTTCATAATAAGAATATATCAAAAATATATACATTTATATGTTTGATAAAAAGTTTGCCTACCATTATTTGTTCGCCGTGTGCGTAATCGGGGTCGCCAGTTATTTTAGCGATAAAATCAAGCAAGGGCTCAGCAGCAACGACGCCGAGAACCAGCTCATCCGCCAATATTTATTGAACGAATCGCCCCTCTACGGTTTCAATCGCCCTAAATTATGGATTCATAGCACCTACGAGAAAAACGCCCGCCAATGGAAAGACTTTTACAGTCGCAATTCCACCGATTTGAACCAGCCATATATTCACCTCACCATCAAATCCATCATCAACCATTGTGGCAACGATTTCAATATTTGTTTAATCGACGACGAAACATTTAGCCGACTCATCCCCACCTGGGATATCCCAATGAGCGGTATTCCCGAACCCGCCCTTCAATTGTATCGCGAGTTGGGTATGTTGAAGCTCCTCCACTTATATGGCGGAATCGTCGTGCCAAACACATTTTTGTGCCTACATAGCTTGGCTCCTCTTATTCCCACCGACAAACCCTTTTTCGCGGAGGAAATCAACCGCACTTGTAATGTTGCCACCAAAAAGGAGAACGCGTGTTTTATTCCTGGCACGCGAATCATGGGAGCGCAAAAGGGATGCCCCACAATTCGCGAACTCATCGAGTTCGTGGAGAAGCGCAACCAGTTCCCCCATTTCAATAATCAAACAACGTTTTTAGGCGAATTACAACACCAGATTATGGCCACAGATGCCACGATTCTCGATGGACGTCTGGTCGGCATCAGGACCACAAAGAACAAACCAATCTTGTTGGAAGATGTGTTGGGAGAGGGATACCTGGATTTAGACGAAAACGCATACGGTATTTACATTCCTGGCGACCAGATTTTGACACGACCAAAATACCAGTGGTTCGCCTATTTGTCGTCGAATGAGGTGTTGGCGACCAATGCCATTATTACCAAGTATTTGAAGGCGTCGGCCGTCAATGAGTATACCAAGGATGCCAGCGTGAAGAAGAGTGTTACTACCATATAATGTTTGTTTAATGCGCCTGCTTATGTGCTGGCATCACCGTCTCTTCGTCCTCATCGCGCTTTGACGAGATTTGGTCCGCCGTCGTCTCTCCATTGTGATATATCAAATAATTCATATGATATTTCGACTGATGATATTTCACTTCCGATTCAAACCGCACATTTGTGTATCGCGCCACCTGACGCACCACATTGGCAAACGCGCGATATGTGATTTCGCGGTCAACATAGAACCGCTTCGACACATAATAATATTCGCGCAATTCGGTCTTGAAATCGGCAAATAGGTTGTGAAATAACAGTTTCTTGTACGCGTTTTGGTCTAGAAAATAATATTTCTCCGTTTTCAAACATATTTGTTCGAGTAAATTGAACAAAATGGAAATGGGAATATCTTTCTTGAAAACTTGGTCGCACATTTATACAGGGTTGGCTATACATTTAGACTCCACAATTTTATATTGTTTTTCGCGCACGTGAAATACTTTGCTGAGATTATTTGTGAAAAAAGCCAGCTCGATGATGTCTTCGTGGACCTTGTGGAAAATCGTAATGTATTTACACAAAAACGGCATAATGTTGTATTTTTCCGTTTCGCTGATTTGGTCCGTATATTTGATGAATGTGAAGAAATAGTCTAAAATATCGATGACCGAATATCCGTAGTCGTGGATTTCATATAAAATCGACAGCGCTGCGTGGAGCTTTCCATCGCGCAAAAAATCCACGTATTTTTCGAATTGGAGGAATGATATGTTGGAGCATAATTTGCTGGTGAGTTCCATATTCACCGGTTTTCCATAGATGTAGATTTTCTCCAAGTGGTTGATGATTGACCTCAGCGAGTTATTGCTGATATTGAGCAAGAATTGGCGGCTGGATTCGTCGATGACGAGCCCCTCTTTCTCTATGATTTTGTTCATGGTTGTTTCTAAATGAGCGCGGGTTGCCGGCATTATTTTGATGATGTGGAGTCGCGATTGGAGACTCTCGTTGACCTTCTGGATATTGGAGCACACAGAGAGGAACTGGATGTTTTTGCTGTATTTGTCGATACAGTTGCGGAACACTTGCTGGCTCTGTTCGTTGATATTGTCGATATCGTCCACGATGATGGTCTTCTTTTTGCCGTGTACACTCGACTGCGACTGGCAAAATGTTTTGAGTTCGTTGCGATAAAATTGGATGCCCTGTTCTTTCAAATTGTTGATGACCATAATGTTGTGTTCGGGGAAAACCGATGTTTCACTAAATCCGTAGTATTCGCGGATGATGGCATTGATGAGAGAGGTTTTTCCGGAACAAGAGTTGCCGACCAGTAATATATTGATGTCGTCGATTTCGATGAGGGTTTTGAATACATTGTTGTGTTGGGGGTCCAAATAGAAATCGCGGATGAAATATGGGCGATATTTATTAATGAATGTGGATGTCATATTAAATAATAATAATTGGGTATAGTATTTATACCATCTTGGGGATGTTTATTATTGATGAACAATAAATCAATAATAATTGTGCCATTTTATACCGGTGAAGATTTAAAACCGCACACCGCAGGTGTGCTTTGTTTCAAATCCTCACTGGTACCGCTTCCTTAGAGATTGAAAACGTGCCGTTTTCAATCTTCAAGGGAGTAAATTATTTTCTTTAATTTTCTTTTTATTATTTTTTCGATATAATTTCATATATTCTTGCGTTTTTCCTTTTCTTATGTAAGCTCTTCTGATGGTATAGACTTTTCCATATATTACACCATTTCGCATCGAAGATGCGAAATATGAAACATCTTCACCACTCATAACTGCCCACAAAGTGGGCGTTTCACAAGGCTCGTCAGGCACTGACGTGCCTGCCTTTGCGAATGAGAAAAGGTGTAAAACAAAATGGTTTCATAATAAACAAATATAAATATAATCTAAAAATATTTATATTATGGCAAATCATTATGAAACCTTGGGTATAACCCGCGACGCAACTGATAAAGAAATCAAGCAAGCATTTCGCGCAATGTCGATGAAATATCATCCAGACAGAGTAAGAGCAAATGATGCCGAAGAACAAGAGAAAATTAACCAGAAGATGCAGGAAATCAATGAAGCGTATGAAATATTGAGCGATGAAAACAAGCGCCAAGCATATCATATGGAGTTGGATGGTATTGGGCAAGGCGGGCCTTTTGGGCAAGGCGGGCCTTTTGGCCCTTTTGGTCAAGGCGGCCCTTTTGGTCAAGGCGGAATTCATTTTGTACATCGTAGTAATGGTGGCGGACCTTTTGGAGGACCATTCGGTCAAGGTGGACCATTCGGTCATCCCGACATCGGCAACATATTCGAAATGTTATTCAGCCAAGGCGGTGCCGGTCCTCACGTTTTCTTCCAACACGCCGGTCCTCCTCCCATTATTTCAAAGACTATCGAAATCACATTGGCCCAAGCATATACCGGATGTACTATACCTTGCGAGATCGAACGCTGGGTCCAAGAAGGCGATAATAAAATCACAGAGTTCGAAACAATTACACTAAATATCCCAGCCGGAGTCGATTCTGGCTTATCAATGGTCGTTAAAGGCAAAGGCAACGCATTCTCGGATTCGCAGAAAGGCGACATCAAAATCACAATCCAAGTTGTAAATAATACGCCATTCCATCGCCAAGGAAACGATTTACATTTCAAGAAGCAAATCACGTTGAAAGAGGCCTTGTGCGGATTCCAGATCCAGTTTGTTCATCTCAATGGCAAAACACTAGTGCTTAATAATAGTAGCACAATTATTTTTAGCGGGGCACGAAAAGTAATCAATGGTTTAGGAATGACATCGACCGGAAATCTGGTTGTCGAGTTTGATGTAGTATTTCCTACTGAACTCACACAAGAACAAAGAGATGTGATTGCGAAAACATTATAGTCGGGAATGTTTGCGTCGTTTCGTTTTGCGCTTTTTTGATTTTTTACCGCCTCTCTGTTCTGTTGATGAAAATTTTTTGTTAATTAATGCTTCGATGTCGATATCGTCGGTGTCATCTTCTTCCTCTTCTACATCGGGTTTTGATTCTTTGACACTAGATTCTTGCGCTTTCTCTGGTTCAACTGTATCTTCCCCGACAAAATACGCAAGAATTAATGTTGACAACCCTAACATTGTGTATGAGAATGCTTGTGGATTTATAGTCAAATATTTTGTTAGGTCTTTATTTAACATTGATATATATTATATAAATGTTAAAATAATGTTAAAATATATTATATGGCCGATCTGGATTTAATTAAATTGAAATATGAAAGAAAGCAGAAAATCCTTGAACAAAAATTAGATATATTAAATATTGCGTTGAAAAACATATTTGAGCAATACAAAATGACGGAAAAATTATTGATGTATGTGGATGATGCCGACAGTAGTTCAAACTATGAGATGAGTGATGAGTATGGTCCAAAGTATGAATTAGATAAAGATGACTTTTTGTCCAAAGAGTTGTCCAAAGAGTTGTCCAAAGAGTTGTCCAAAGATTTGTCCAAAGAGTTGTCCAAAGATGAATTGTTATCCAAAGATGATAACTTATCAACCGATGAATTGTTATCCAAAGATGACTTATTGTCCAAAGACGATACAACAGATGACGATGACTTGTCCACCGATGACTTGTCTACCGATGAATTGTCCACCGATGACTTGTCCAAAGACTTGTCCAAAGACTTGTCCAAAGACTTGTCTATTGATGACGATGACTTGTCCACCGATGACTTGTCCACCGATGACTTGTCCACCGATGACTTGTCTACCCAGCTTGATACAAAGACTAATGAGGTCGACCTAGACTCCGCCGAATACACAAGTCAATTCACAAAATCCAAACGCGGCTCGGTCATTTATCCAAACATCGACATCCCAACAAATGTCGAAGATTATATTGACGCCGAAATCACCAACTTTGTCACCCTCCATTATTGTTATTTTGCCATCGATACTCGCTCAATTAAACCCTTCGTTGTATATGGTGTCCACAGTATCGAGAAATCTCCCTCTCAATATTTGTCCGAACAACAAAAAGACTTGTCTAATAACGTTCTCTCATTTTCATCGATCACAATCGATTTGAACAAAGAACCCGATATTTCCTCTCATCTGGATAAGGATGGCGTTTATATTGGATATATTCCACACAAAACCAAACCGGACAACATTTATTTATTGTACAAAGCGAAATTGCCGGAAAATATTCCTGGAAAACGCGCCACTATTAACGAATTGTGTAATTTGAAGGCCATTGGAAATAAAAAAATCGACACTATAATTGACGACCTTTTCACGCAAAATAAAGAGCTCCTTCATATTTTCGAAAAAGATAGCGAAGCGAAGATAGAGGTGCCATTTAGCGGTTATTTGTGCGATGTTGATGATGTCGGTAATCTTGTAAATACCAATACGCCGATTGATAATCCGCTGGTGGAAACGGATGTGTTGAAAATCGGGTTGAAAGGCGAGTATTATTATTTGACCTCTAAACCGTTGAATGAAAAAAAACCAACGGAGAGGTATGTGATTTTTGTTTTAAATGCGACCAATTATGATAAAACGATTAGTGATTATGATGAATATAACTCGATTTATTATGCGTTTGGTGATCAATCGGTTTGGGCAATTAAGACCATCAAACAGATTAGTAAAATATAATAAATTATTATGATATAATTGATTATATGCTGGGTGGAGTACATAATAAACAGTCTCGAATAGTGGGCGGTTCACTCACCGATTTTGATAGTCATATTGCTGGTGATAACTCGGATAATGGCGGTAGTAACCCGATTGTTGGTGCTAACCCGATTGTTGGTGGTGGTGTTAACCCGAATACCGTAGGCAAATCGATTGCCGGCGGTGAACCGAATACCGTAGGCAAATCGATTGCTGGCGGTGAATCGAATACCGTAGGCAAATCGATTGCCGGCGGTTCTCTCGCGGATGCCATTCTTAATCGCGTCAATGCCCCTCAAGAAGAAAATATCCCTAAAATTGTTATTCCAGACACTTCAGTAAAAGAAACTATAAACCCTGAAGAATTTTCAAACACGATCATTGAACAAGTGAGATCCATGGAAGACACATCGTTCTCAATTGCCGGTGTTTTGAATACCGCAATTGTTTATATGGCCAAAGTAATATTTGTCGGGTTCGATATTGAAAATAAAATCATGCATAACTGGGTCCTCTTTTTTGTGTGGCTCATAATCGCAACTATTGTGTTCGGCATCGCATCCGGCATAACAAATACAAATATTACTTTTATTTTGTATTGTTGCGCAATTTGGATAATGGCGCTGGCGATACTATTTGTTTTAATACACCCTTACCGCAGCGATGAATAAGCCAAAATAGCATATTTATACATCGGTCCTATAAGTTTCGAAATATTTGTCTAATATATCAGCCTCTATGGTTGCCCCCAATGAATCTCGTATTTCGTCTGGTCCCGGATTACGCCCTACGTTCGAATAAAACAACTGAACATAGTCATTTATTTTTTGTGTGCCATCCGCAATTCGTTTCTCCGCCGCTTTGCGCATTCGCTCGGCCTCTTGGCGCACACGTTCTGCTTCTTGGCGCGCTTCTTCTTGGCGTAGTTTAGCCAATTCTTCCGCTTTTCTGGCTTCTTCTTGTTGCCTGATTTTGGCCTCATATTCTTCGCGAATTTCCATCGATTTGCGCGCCATTTCACTTTGGATTTTCGAGATTTTCTCGCTGACCACGGAATACAAGACATCATTGGGCATTTCCTGATCACCATCATCCTCTTTGGTCCATTTGTATTTGTCCTCGTCGGCGCTAATAATAATATTACAAATATCGGGTTTTTTGAGTGCTTCGAACCTCTCTGCTTGTTTGCGCATTTCGGCGAGTTTCTTCTGTTTCTGTTCGGGTGTCTTCTTCTTAAACCATCGGGTGATACAGTTTGCCGTCTCTCCGGTAAATGTTGCCTGAAACTCATCGATGATTTCGGGTGGTATTGACGGGCTAGTCTCCATCAATCGGTCAAATTCTTCGCGATTCGTTTTGAGGAAATGGCCAGCGTCCTCCGAGCGGTCATCCGGGTGTTTGGCGAGCTCAATCTTGATATTTCGCGCAAATTTGTCCCATGAAATCGCGGAAATGCGATGGGATTCATTGTACTCGGAGATTTTCAAATATTGCTGGATGGTGGTCAAAATGCCGATAAAAATATTCACCGAACCGATTACCATGGGCGCATAGACTTGCATCGATATTGGCAGACTCGCCTGGGCAAAAGATGCGGTTCCACTGATGGTGGAGAAAATGATGGCCGGAATAGTGAACCACATTTGGAGGGTCGAATATTTCTGGTGCGAATGGTAATGTAGCCATTTGTAGCACTGGGCGATGTCGCACCATTCAACCGCGATTTTCTCGTTGGTTGGTGACCAGGCCGCGCTAATAGTGGTCCCAATAACACTCGGCTCCTTTTGCTCTGGGTTTTCTAAATCTGTTAGTTCTAATTCGGTTTTATTTGCTTGTTGGATAGGCATATATATTTACTTTTTACAAAAAATTGAAATCTTTTTTGTAAAATATGGATGAAAGCATTAGTTTATGCCACATACACACTCAAATAAATATAAGTTATAATATGAACAGAATAGAAGAAGTATTTAGCAGCAATTTGCCCATCGACTTAGAAAAAATATCATTAAAGATGCCAGAACAAATAACCAACGATATTCCAATGAACGTGACTCGAGATGTATGCGACAGAGAAAACATATTTATGGAAGAAATTATAAATGCGACAAAACACATTAAATATAAATCATCGTTTACCGAGAAAATGCTCGAAATGTGTAATAGTGACCCGTTTTCGATTCCCGAACATACGCGCGAATATGTTGAATATGTTGTGGAAGATGAAGAACATAAAATGGACCCTGTGTTCGAGATGCTATTTAAACCATTAGAAGACCCATACTTTATACCCAATCCAGAATTGGAAGAATTAGACCGAAAATTAGAGGAAGAATGTGCGGGTATCAAGAGAAACGGATACGAAGACGATTCGTGTGAAGAAGATATTATTACATTTGCGCACAAATATGGTGTGACAATGGAAGAGGCGTTCGAGTTTATGCGGAGATGTCATTGTTGTGGTGGTAAAAATTTGCCGCTTGGGAATGATTATTGTTCGGGGCAATGTATCGAGATGTGTGAAGAACACTTGTATGAATGTTTTATGGGTAAAGATTGCGTGATTTGTACGAGAAATGGTGTTGCTAGTATGGCGAGGTGCTTCGAGTGTAATTGTGGGCTCGAATATGATGAAGGAATTATTGTTGAGGACCAGAATCGAAATGAAACGTTGGTTTGTCGAGTATGTTTAGACGACCACATTAAGAAAAACTATGGACCTGTGTAAATAAAAAATAGAAAAAACAAAATACAAATAGCAAACAAAAAAATAGAAAAAACAAAATACAAATAGCAAACAAAAAAATAGAAAAAACAAAATACAAATAACAAACAAAAAATAGAAAAAACAAAATACATATAGCAAATAAAAAAATAGAAAAAACAAAATACAAATAACAAACAAAAAATAGAAAAATAGAAAAAACAAAATACAAATGAAATAGAGAGTTACATCTCTTTTTCACGTATTCGTTAAATGCCGTTTTTTATTGTATACGCAAATAACAATGACATATATTTTCGGTAATTTATACGGTGGTCTAGGCAATCAATTGTTCCAAATCGCAGCAACGATTTCGTATGCTCTTTATCATTCTATGGATTTTCAATTTAAATATAGCGAAAGTCTTGGCAACCGACCCACTTATTGGAATACATTTTTGTATAATTTGAAAAGTAAAACGTGTGCCTCTATTGATTGTTCCAATTTACCAGTGGTCGATGAAGCGACTTTTGACAAACTTGTGAC
>JACCDP010715312.1_pt1 | contig 20014 bp, 19 predicted proteins | sample 7445841 | NCBI WGS metagenome assembly JACCDP01 (sample SAMN15323441, study PRJNA562643) | freshwater metagenome | isolation source: river surface water | place: USA:Blue River Watershed | collected 2017-08-17
GCGCTGGGCCAACAAGGCATTGCCAACTGCGTGCACCAGGTGAGTTTTTCCCAAACCCACGCCACCATAGATGAACAGCGGGTTGTACAAATGGCCCGGCGAATTGGCGACATGGGTGGCAGCTGCTCGTGCCATGCGGTTGGCAGAACCTTCCACCAAGGTGTCAAAGGTGAGTGCGGAATTGAGTCGGGTACGAAACACCGTGCCCACGCCATCGTCGGCCAGGGGCGTGATATCAAGAACGGGTTCTTGCTCTGGAGAAATCCGTGACAGAGCTGATTTAACAGGAGTTTCTCGCTGAGCAAGCACTAACTCTACTTGGACAGGTTGCCCGTTCATCTGGCTCAGCAGTTGAACCATACGCTGAACGTATTGAGCACGAATCCAGTCGAGTTTGAATCGGTTTCCCACGGTGATGCGCACACTGGACAAGTCAGGTGTGACCACGGCGTGCAAAGGGCGAATCCAGGTGTTGAATTGCTGTTCGGGCAGCTCCTGAGCCAACTGCTCGAGGCAGGATTGCCACAGCGCATCACCCGGCTCGGGTGAGCCAGAGGACAGGGGAGAGGGGGGAATAAAACCGGAACTCATGCAAATCAGGACTGTGGACAGTGTGCACTGAAAAAGCCTGTGGCAGGACTTTATCAAAAATTTATCCACAGCTCGCTGCGGGCCATTCTAAGAAGGATTTCAAGGTTTTTGGGTAGGGCCAGCCAGTTTTTTGCGATAATGATGGGTTTCCCTGATAAAACCCTTTTATTAAGAATCGAGGTTCTGCCATGAAGCGCACCTACCAACCCTCCAAGACTCGCCGAGCCCGTACCCATGGCTTTCTGGTTCGCATGAAGACCCGCGGGGGCCGCGCCGTGATCAATGCGCGCCGTGCCAAGGGCCGCAAGCGTCTGGCGGTTTAATTTTCAGTCTGTCCCCTTGGCAACCGTGCCCCTGTGCCCGTCCCACCAGGCGTGGACTTGGCGCAATGCCTGGTTGCTGGGTGGACTTGCGGACCGTGGACCACTTGCGCCATCGCGCCGATTTTCAAGCGGTGATGGCGGCCGAGGTGGTGTCGCGAACGCCGCACTTTGTGTTGCACCGACGTTTGGCCAGACCCACGCCGACCATGCCAGGGACAGACGCCCTGTGCACACCCCCAAACGTTCCTCCAAAAGGGTCCCGTGTCGGTGCCATCTTGCCCAAGCGCTTGGCCCGTCGTGCGGTCACACGCAACGCCTTGAAGCGCCAAATTTACAACGTCATGACCGCGTTTGAGAGCCGACTGCCCCTGGGCGACCATGTGGTGCGATTGCGTGCCCCATTCGAGCGCGGACAATTTGTCAGCGCCACCTCTCCCCAACTCAAACAAGCGGCCCGCCAGGAGCTCGAACAACTGTTGTCACGGGTGGCCCAACCATGATGCAACGCGTGTTGCTGAGCCTGGTTCAAGGCTATCGGTTGCTGCTAAGCCCATGGCTGGGCAGTGCGTGCCGTTTTGAGCCTACTTGCTCTGTGTATGCGCTGCAAGCGCTGGCTTTGCATGGGGCGGCGCAGGGCTCCTATCTCACCTTGCGCCGACTGGGTCGTTGCCATCCCTGGTGTGAGGGCGGTCATGATCCAGTTCCGGGTGCCACGCTTTCTGGCCCTCTCATGCCTTCCGGTCCGTCGCAGGACCCCCAATCCCTGAAGAAATCGACATGAACGACATTCGCCGCACTATTCTGTGGGTGGTTTTTGGGTTTTCCATGGTGTTGCTGTGGGACCAATGGCAAATCTACAACGGGCACAAGGCCACCTTCTTCCCGGCCCCGCCTGTCAAGGCGGAAGCGCCGGCCGGCGCGAACCCGGTCAATACCACCGGGGCGCCAGGCGTAGCAGGCGTTCCGTCGGCGACTAGCACCGTCACACCCCAAGCGGTGCCAGGCGGCGCCCCAAGCGAGACCACCAAGAGCGCGCGTGAGGTGATCGAGGTCGAGACCGATGTACTCAAGCTGCGCCTGGACAGCGAAGGCGGCTCGGTGTTGCGCGCCGAACTGCTCAAGCATGCGGATGTTCAACAGGCGGGTCAACCCGTGGTGCTGCTGGATGAAAGCCGCGAGCGGGTGTATCTGGCGCAATCGGGGCTGATTCCGGGTGCCGGCGCCCCCGCGTTACCCACACACAAAACACCCATGACCCTCACCACCCAGGAGCGGCGTTTGGCCGATGGCGCCAAAGAACTCAAACTGCGATTTGAGTCCGCCAGCGTCAATGGGGTCAAGCTGGTCAAAACCTATCTGTTGCGCCGTGGCGCCTATGACATCACCATCGAGCACGAAGTGATCAACCAGAACGCCGCTGCCGTCACGCCGCAGTTGTATGTGCAACTGGTGCGTGATGGCAACAAGCCCGAGGGCGAGTCCGCCTTTTATTCCACTTTCACCGGACCGGCCGTCTACACAAACGCCAAGAAATACCAGAAGGTCGAGTTCAGTGACATCGAGAAAAACAAAGTCGAGATGGAAAAGCAGAGCCAGGACGGCTATGTGGCGATGGTGCAGCACTACTTCGCGAGTGCCTGGTGGTTACCCAACAACCTGCAACGAGACCTCTTTGCCCGCAAAATCGACAACAACCTGTATGCCGTGGGCATGATCGCGGCCTTGCCCTCCCTTGAGGCGGGCAAGAGCCAGACGCTGGCGGCGCACTTGTTTATCGGCCCGCAGGAAGAGCACAACCTCGAGGCGCTCTACCCGGGGCTGGAGCTGGTCAAGGACTACGGTTGGCTCACCATCCTCGCCAAACCGCTGTTCTGGCTGCTCGATCAACTCAATGACCAGTTGCACAACTGGGGGTGGTCGATTGTGGCGCTGGTGTTCCTGCTCAAGATCGCGTTTTACTGGCTCAATGCGCAGGCCTATCGCAGCATGGGCAAGATGAAGGCCATCAACCCGCGCATCATGGAAATGCGTGAGCGATTGAAAGACAACCCGCAGCAGATGCAGGCTGAGATGATGAGAATCTATCGCGAGGAGAAGGTCAACCCCATGGGCGGTTGTCTGCCCATTGCCGTCCAGATCCCGGTGTTCATTGCGCTGTACTGGGTGCTCTTGTCCACCGTGGAGATGCGTAATGCGCCGTGGATTGGATGGGTCAACGACCTAGCGGCGCCCGATCCGTTCTTCATCTTGCCGGTGTTGATGACGCTCTCCACCATGCTGCAGACTTGGCTCAACCCCACGCCGCCGGACCCCCTTCAGGCCAAGATGATGTGGATCATGCCGCTGGCCTTCAGCGTGATGTTCTTCTTCTTCCCCGCCGGACTGGTGCTGTATTGGCTGACCAACAACATCCTGTCCATTGCCCAGCAGTGGATGATCAACAAGCAACTGGGTGTGTTGAAGTGAGGTCATGATCGACCGCACGGCCCCCATCATTGCCATTGCGACCGCCCCCGGGCGGGGGGCCGTGGGGATCGTGCGAACCAGTGGTGCGGGTCTCGCGCCCTGGGCTCGGGTGCTGTGTCAACGCGATCTCAGGCCTCGTGAGGCCACCTTGGTGCCGATTCGAGACGGCGATGGGCGCATCATCGATCAAGTGATTGCCCTCTTCTTTCCGGGGCCGCACAGCTACACCGGTGAAGATGTCCTTGAATTGCAAGCCCATGGGGGCCCGGTGGTGTTGCAGTTGATCCTGCAGCGCTGCCTGGAGGTTGCGCAGCTAGCGCCGACAAGCCGTGAAACGTCCCGCGAGCCATTGCCAACCTCTTGGTTGCCGCACCTGCGCATGGCCCGACCGGGCGAGTTCACCGAGCGCGCCTATCTCAACCAGAAACTGGACCTTGCCCAAGCCGAAGCCGTGGCTGATTTGATCGATGCCAGCACGGAGGCCGCCGCCCGCAGCGCAAGCCGTTCACTGGAGGGGGCGTTTTCACGCGAAGTCCAGGCGCTGCAAGAAGGCTTGACGCATTTGCGCATGTTGGTTGAAGCGACGTTGGACTTCCCGGAAGAAGACATTGATTTTCTTCAGCAAGCCGACGCACGGGGCCGGCTCGACAGCTTGGCAGCGCAATTGCAACAGTTACAGGCGCGAAGTCGACAGGGCCGTTTGCTGCGGGAAGGTATACGGGTGGTGATTGCCGGGCAACCCAATGCGGGCAAAAGCTCGCTGCTCAACGCCCTGGCTGGGGCTGAACTCGCCATCGTCACACCGCAGGCCGGCACCACGCGCGATGTCATTTCGCATGTGCTGCAAATCGAGGGCGTACCGCTGCATGTCATCGATACAGCCGGATTGCGCGCACCCGATTCACCCGGCGTAGACGAGGTAGAGCGTATCGGTATCGAGCGCGCGTGGGGACAGATTGCACAAGCAGATGCCGTGGTGTTTCTGCACGACCTGACCCGTCAGGCGCGGGCCGATTACCAGGCCGTGGATGCACAGCTTGAGGCCGATTTTGCCCGCACCGTGAGCGCGCAGATCCCGGTGCTGCATGTGTGGAACAAAATCGATGTAGTGGCACCACCGGCACAGACAGTTGCGGCGGCGGCGTTGTACGTGTCGGCGCACACGGGGGAGGGTCTGCAAGCGTTGCGATCGCGATTGCTCGAGATAGCCGGTTGGCAATCCTCACAAGCCGAAGGTGTGTTCATGGCGCGCGAGCGGCATTTGCAAGCGTTGGCACATGTGCAACAGCATGTGCACAGCGCGCAAGATATTCTTCAACAACCACAACCGGCATTGGATGTGCTGGCCGAGGAGTTGCGTCTGTCTCAGCAGGCGCTTGGCACCATCACAGGGGAGTTCAGCGCCGACGATTTGCTGGGTGTGATCTTTTCGCGCTTTTGCATCGGCAAGTGAGGCGCAGGGGCTACCCTCAGCCTTTGAGCAATTTATCCTGAGCCAACTCCAGGGGTGTAGGCCGACCAAATAGCACCAGGGTATCGCCCCCTTCCAGCGGGCGTTGTTCATCGATCTCGTGTGTGGTGGCGCCGTTGTCCGCACGCCATTGCAAGACCTCCACTTGCAGGGCATGCAAGGCCAACTCATCCAGCGTGCGTCCCACGGCGTAGGCCCCCAGGGGCAAGGTGACGCTGTTCAGACGCTCCTCCTCCATCTCTTCCAGTGTGTCGTCATCCCCGCCGTGGAAATAGCCACGCAGCAATTGGTAACGCGCTTCGCGCTGCGCCTGCACCACGCGCAAGACACGACGCATGGGCACACCCACGAGAGCCAGCGCATGACCTGCCAGCATCAAGGTTCCCTCCACCGTTTCGGGCACCACCTCGGCGGCCCCGGCCTGGCGCAGCACATCGAGATCGCGCTCATCCGGGGTGCGCACAATCACCGGCACTTGGGGCGCGTGTTCGCGCACATGGGCCAGCACCTTGAGTGCCGAGGGCGTATCGTGGTAACTTACCACCACCGCGGCAGCGCGCGCCAGGCCCGCCGCCATCAGGCTGGGCAAACGCGCAGCATCTCCAAACACCACACTGTGCCCCGCGGCGGCGGCTTGACGAACCCGGTCCGGGTCAAGGTCCAGCGCCATGTAGGCGATGTGCTCTTGACCCAACAAGCGCGCCAATTGCTGACCACTGCGCCCATAGCCACAGATGATCACATGTGACTGGCTGCGAATGGCGCGTGTGGCGATCTGGGTCAGTTGTACCGATTGCATCATCCACTCGTTGGCCACCACCTTCAACACAATGCGGTCGCTGAACTCCACGATGAAGGGGGTGGCCAGCATGGACAACACCATGGCGGCCAGCACCGGGCTCATCCACTCCGGCGCAATGAGCGAATGCTGCGCGCCCAGCGTCAGCAACACAAACCCGAACTCGCCGGCCTGCGCCAGAAACAAACCCGTGCGCAGAGATACCCCGGGTGTCGCACCCAGGGCGCGCGCGAGCACAGTCACCAGCAGCGCCTTGGCCAGCACGGGCAGCAGGGTGAGCAACAGCACCAGCCCCCAACGCTCCCACACCGACCACCAGTCCAGCTTCATGCCGATGGTGATGAAAAACAAGCCCAGCAACACATCGTGAAATGGACGGATGTCGGTTTCCACCACATGCTTGTACTCCGTTTCGGCGATCAGCATGCCCGCCAGGAAGGCCCCCAAGGCCAGGGACAGGCCGGCGTGCTCGGTGAGCCAGGACAAGCCCAAGGTGATGAGCAGCAGGTTGAGCATGAACAGCTCATCGCTCTTTCGCCTGGCCACCACGGTGAGCCAGGCGCGCATGACCCGTGGGCCACCCCACAGCAGCGCACCCACCAGCACCGCTCCCTTGAGCAGGGCGATGCCCAGCGTGATCAGCAAATCCGCGTCGGCAGGCGCAGCCAGCGCCGGGATCAGCACCAGCAAAGGCACCACCGCCAGATCCTGGAACAACAGCACGCCCATCACCCGTTGCCCGTGTTCAGAGGACAACTCCAGCCGATCCGACAGGAGTTTGGCCACAATGGCCGTGCTCGACATCGCCAACGCCGCCCCCAGGGTGATGGCGGCCTGCCAGCTCAGATCCCAGGGCTGGCCGAGCCAGACCATGGCACTGCTGAGGGCCACATGACCCATCAAGGTGCCCAGCAGGGTCAGGACCACCTGCCCCAGCCCCAGACCAAACACCAGGTGCTGCATGCTGCGCAGTTTGGGCAGGTTGAACTCCAGCCCAATCACAAACATCAGGAACACCACCCCGAACTCGGCCAAGTAGCTGACTCGCTGGGCATCACCGGCCAGCGCCAGCGCATGCGGACCCAGCACAATGCCCGCCACCAAATAACCCAGCATGGCGGGCAACTTGAGCAGCCGAAACAGCACCACAGCCAGCACGGCAGCCAGCAGGTACAGCAAGGCAAGGTCTAGGGACGTCATGCATGGCATCGTAATGCCATTCACCAAGCCCCCAGGCGTTGTAGGCCTGGCGAGGGGGCCGACCCACCGTAAAATCGTCCCATGACGCAGCCCCTCTCATCACCTCTCGCACACGATGCGGGCGAACGAACGCTGGCCCTGGGGCGCGAGACCTTGAGTATCGAAGCGCAGGCCGTGGCTCAGTTGGTGGGCCGTGTCGGCCCGGGGTTTGTCAAGGCCGTGCACGCAATGTTGAACGTGCAAGGCCGTGTGGTGGTGATGGGCATGGGCAAGAGTGGCCATGTGGGCCGCAAGACCGCTGCCACCTTGGCGTCCACCGGCACGCCCGCGATGTTTGTGCACCCAGCGGAGGCCAGCCACGGGGATTTGGGCATGGTGCAGGCCAATGATCTGGTGCTTGCCCTGTCCAACAGCGGCGAGAGCGAGGAGCTCTCGGCCATCCTGCCTGTGCTCAAACGTTTGGGCGTTACCTTGATTGCCATCACCGGTGGTGCAGACTCCACCTTGGCTCGCCATGCTGATGTCGTGCTCGACAGCAGCGTGGACAAAGAGGCGTGCCCGCTGAACCTGGCGCCCACGGCCAGCACCACCGCGCAACTGGCCTGGGGCGATGCGCTGGCAGTGGCCTTGCTGGATGCGCGTGGATTCCGTGCGGAAGACTTTGCTCGGTCGCATCCTGGAGGGGCGCTGGGCCGTCGCCTGCTGACGCTGGTGCGTGACGTGATGCGAGCCGGAGAACTGATACCGCGTGTGAGCCCCGCGGCCAGTTTTGGACAACTCATGCAGGAGATGAGTGGCAAGGGCCTGGGCGCTTCGGCCGTTGTTGACGAGGCAGGTCGACCTCTGGGGGTGTTCACCGATGGCGATTTGCGCCGGCTGATCGAGACAGGGGCGGATTTGCGCGCCCTCACCGCAGCGCAGGTCATGCGACCGCACCCCAAAACGGTTCGCGACGATGCGCTGGCGGCTCAAGCGGTGGAGCTGATGGAGCATCACCGCATCACCAGTGTGCTGGTGGTGGACGAGCAGGGTGTGTTGTGTGGCGCACTCAACACGCACGATCTGATGCGAGCCAAGGTGATCTGATGACCCCGGTGCTGCAACATTCCGCCGAGCTACTGCTGCTGGCCCAAGACGTGCGCGTGTTGTTTCTGGATGTTGACGGCGTACTCACCGATGGTGGTCTGCTCATGAGCGAGCACGGCGAGACGACCAAACGCTTTCACACGCTGGATGGCCATGGCATCAAGCTGTTGCAACGCTGTGGCACGCAGGTGGCGGTGATCACCGGGCGCGACAGTCCGGCCTTGCGCCTGCGCATGGCGCAGCTGGGCATCACGCAGGTGCACTATGGCACCGAGGACAAATTGCCGGCAGCGCAACGCACCCTGGAAGCGCTCGGATTGGACTGGTCGCAAGCTGCAGCCATGGGAGATGACTGGCCGGATGTGCCGGTGCTCAAACGCTGCGCCTTGGCCGTGGCGCCGCCCAACGCGCAGGCGGAGGTGCAAGCACTGGCGCACTGGGTGACGCCCCGAGCTGGCGGTCAGGGCGCAGTGCGCGATGTCTGCGACCTGCTGCTCATGGCGTCGGGGCACTATGCGCGCTTGTGGCGCGAGGTACTGGCGTGAGTGCCTTCTCGATGGGCGCTTCACCGCCCGCGCTCACGCTGGGGCAGCGCGCGCGACGGGCGCTCGATCAGTTGGTGGCTTACTTGCCGGTCTTGCTCATGGGTGCCTTGGCCATGTTGACGTACTGGTTGGTGCGTCACACCCCTGAGCTCGTGGCCGTGCAAGAAACCCGTGCGGCCAACCATGTGCCCGACTATTTCATGCGCGATTTTTCGCTCAAGGTCTACACCCCCGATGGGCGCCTCGAGTTTCGCGTGCAAGGGGAGCATGCACAGCATTTTCCAGACACCGATACGCTGGAGGTGATCCGGCCTCGGTTGACCAAGCTCGATGAGGCTGGACGGGTCACCGATGCCACGGCTCAGCAAGCCATCACCACGCCTGAGGGACAGCGTGTCGAACTCAAGGGACAGGTCATGGTCCAGCGAGCGACGCCCTCGGATGCGCAAGGGCGGCGCTCGCCGGCCCTGGAGTTACGCAGCGACTACCTGTTCATCGACCTCGAGCGCGATCGCATGCGAACCGATCAACCCGTTGAAATGCGGCGTGGCGCTGACCGCTTTTCAGCCGATGCGATGGACTATGACCATGAACAAGGCGTGACCCGGCTGACAGGACGCGTGCGCGCCCAGATACAACCGCGAACAACAGGACGCGGACCATAAAAAAAGCTCCCGAAGGAGCTTTTTGTCAGAGGCTGAAGAGCGGGGTATCAATACTCACCGCCGCGGCCACCACCGCCTTGGCGTGATGCGCCGTAGGGGCTGCGAAAGCTGCCATCGTTGCCACCGTCACGGCGACCCCCGCCGTAGCCGCCGCCACCTTCACGTCGGCCACCGCCGCCACCGTAGCCACCGCCGCCGCCACCACCGTAGCCGCCGCCGCCACCACCACCACCGTAGCCACCGCCGCCGCCGCCACCACCAAATCCACCCGAACGGGGGGGACGACGCGGCTCCATGGGACGGGCTTCGTTGACCACCAGGCTGCGACCGCCCATGGGCTGACCATTCATGCCTTCAATGGCAGCTTGCGCTTCGGCATCACTCCCCATTTCGACAAAACCAAAGCCTTTGGAGCGACCGGTGTCACGCTCCATCATGACTTTGGCGCTGGTCACCGCACCAAATTGACTGAAAGATTGCTCGAGATCGCCATCACGTACCGTATACGGCAAATTACCCACGTAAAGCTTGTTGCCCATGAAAAGGGACTCCTAAGAACACAAAAACATAGCGATGGGGTCCCAGGGCACGTCGCCAAACAAGAGGAAGCGGGGGCGCGAAACTGACCGATCACTGCACAGACCTGAGGGGGTAGCGGGTGGCCACCCCGACCCAGGCTGAACCATTATGAAGCATACAACAGACAAAAAACCAAGCGTTTTCCATTAGTTGCACGGATTAGCTCTAGAAAAGCACCCACTGTGTGCGCTTAGACTTCCATTTCGCGTTCGGCCGTGGCGCTGATGCGGTGGATGCTCAGATCAGCACCATTGAATTCTTCTTCAGCATCCAGGCGCAAACCGCCGCAAAGGTGTTTCACCAGGGCATAGACCACGGTGCCCCCCACCAGTGCCCAGGCGACCCCCCCCAGCGTGCCCATGACTTGAGCACTCAGGTTCACGCCGCCCAACCCACCCAGGGTGGTGGAGCCAAAAATGCCAGCTGCGATGCCGCCCCAGGTCCCGCACAAACCATGCAGGGGCCACACGCCCAGCACGTCATCGATCTTCCAGCGATTTTGGGTCAATGTGAACATGACCACGAACAGGCCACCCGCGACGGCGCCCACCACCAAGGCCCCCAACGGGTGCATGACATCCGAGCCCGCGCACACGGCGACCAGACCGGCCAAAGGGCCGTTGTGGACAAACCCCGGGTCGTTGCGCCCAAGCAACAGAGCGGCCAGTGTGCCGCCCACCATGGCCAGCAAGGAGTTCACCGCAACCAGTCCGGAAATCTTGTCCAGTGTCTGGGCACTCATGACGTTGAAGCCGAACCAGCCGACGATCAGGATCCAGGCGCCCAGTGCGAGGAATGGGATGCTAGAGGGCGGGTGCACCGACATGCCGCCACCCTTGCGATAGCGGTTGGTGCGCGAACCCAGGAGCAGCACGGCGGGGAGGGCAATCCACCCCCCCACCGCATGGACCACCACCGACCCGGCGAAATCATGGAACTCGTCGCCGGTGAGGTCCTTGATCCAGGCTTGCAGCCCCAGGTTCTGGTTCCAGGCGAGGCCTTCAAAAAACGGGTAGATCAGTCCCACGATGACCGCAGTGGCCAGGAGTTGCGGCCAGAACCGGGCCCGCTCGGCCACGCCCCCTGAAATGATGGCGGGGATGGCTGCCGCAAAGGTCAGCAAAAAGAAGAACTTCACCAGGTCATAGCCGTTGCGGGCCACCAGTGTTTCGGCGCTGACCAAAAAATGTGTCCCGTAGGCCACGCTGTAGCCCACCAGGAAGTACACCAGCGTGGAGAGACTGAAGTCCACCAGGATCTTGACCAAGGCGTTGACTTGATTCTTTTTGCGAACGGTGCCCAGTTCTAAAAAGGCGAAGCCGGCATGCATGGCCAGCACCATGATGGCGCCGAGCAATATAAATAAAGTGTCAGCGCCCTGTTTCGGTGCGTCCATGAGGGTTCCTTGGAAGAAATGCTTATTTTTGGTGCAAAAAATGGGCCCGTACTGCCCATGAACCGAAACAGAGCAAGGAGCGCACCAAATATCAGCGATTCAGATCAGGCGCCAATGAAAGCATGGGTTCGAGCCCGAGCAGTTGGCCACCAGAAACTGGCGCAAAGGGCCCCTTGCTATACTGCCGAGCACAGCGCCGATTTCCTCGTGTTTGCGGGCGCTTTACCAAGTTCAGCTAAAGACAGATTCCGAACCCGGACTCGTTTTTGGCGTCACCGGGTTTTTTCATGTCGTTTGTCGCCACACCGCAATTCATGCACTTTGCCGAGCCTCTGCCGCTGCAAAGTGGCGCGAGCGTGCGTGACTACACCCTGGCCTATGAGACCTATGGCGAGCTCAATGCGGATCGCTCCAATGCGGTCCTGATTTGCCATGCACTCAATGCCTCTCACCATGTGGCGGGCGTCTATGCGGATCAGCCCCGCAGCGAGGGCTGGTGGGACAACATGGTCGGCCCGGGAAAGTCGGTCGACACCAACCGCTGGTTTGTGATTGGGGTGAACAACCTGGGCTCATGTTTTGGCTCGACAGGACCGATGCACCGCAACCCCGACACTGGTGAGGTTTACGGTGCGGATTTCCCTGTGGTGACGGTGGAGGACTGGGTCGACGCCCAGGCGAGATTGCTCGACCGTCTGGGCGTGCAGCGGCTGGCGGCGGTGATGGGAGGAAGCCTGGGCGGCATGCAAGCGCTCAGTTGGACCTTGCGCTATCCGCACCGCGTAGGGCATGCGGTGGTGGTGGCCAGCGCCCCCAACCTCAACGCAGAAAACATCGCTTTCAATGAGGTGGCGCGGCGTGCCATCGTCACCGACCCGGACTTTCATGGCGGACATTTCTATCGCCATGGCGTGGTGCCCAAGCGCGGACTGCGCATCGCGCGCATGATCGGTCACATCACCTACCTGAGTGATGACGTCATGAATGAGAAATTCGGGCGCAGCTTGCGAGAGGCCGTGGGTCAAGCCTCGGCCGACCCGTACCGCTACACCACCCAGGATATCGAATTCCAGATCGAAAGCTACCTGCGCTACCAGGGTGACAAGTTCAGCGAGTATTTTGACGCCAACACCTATTTGTTGATCACTCGGGCACTTGATTACTTCGATCCAGCGCGTCACCATGGTGGGGACCTTGCACAAGCCCTGGCCGCCACACAAGCCAGGTTCCTGCTGGTGAGCTTCACCACCGACTGGCGCTTTTCTCCGGCCCGTAGCCGCGAGATCATGGGCGCTTTGCTACGCAACCGCCGTGAAGTCACCTACGCCGAAATCGATGCGCCGCATGGCCATGACGCCTTCTTGCTAGACGACCCTCGGTACTTGTCGCTGGTGCGTTCGTATTTCGAGCGCATCGACAGGAGTGAGACCTCATGAGCGATTTGTCGGTGATTCGCCTGCTCGCCGAGTTGGTGCCTGAAGGCTCGCGGGTGCTCGATCTGGGGTGCGGGGACGGTGCCCTGCTCGACTATCTGCAACGTCACCGCGGCTGCAGCGGTTACGGGGTGGAGCTCGATGACCGCAATGTGCTGGCTTGTGTGCAGCGCGGCGTTCAGGTGTTGCAACTCAACCTCGACCAAGGGCTCAGCTTATTTGAGGACCAGTCTTTTGACGTGGTGCTGCAGATCGACACGCTGCAACACTTGCGCAATGCCGAGACCATGTTGCGCGAGACAGCCCGTGTGGGGCGGCAAGGGATCGTGGCGTTTCCCAACTTTGCGCATTGGCCCAATCGCTGGAGCGTTGTGCGTGGCCGCATGCCGGTGACGCGGCGTCTGCCCTACCAGTGGTACGACACGCCCAACATCCGTGTCGGCACCTATGCTGACTTTGAGGTGCTAGCGCACAAGAACCAGTTGCAGATCACCGAGTCATTTGGCATTCAGGACGATCGTGTGGTGCGCTGGTGGCCCAATGCGCGGGCCTCCACCGCGGTGTTTCGTTTGCAACATCGCTGAAGCGGCGCCAGCCCGCCCAAGCGGATAATCTGGCGCCAGCCAAGGGTGGACAGGCGCGCAACAATCCCCCGATCCGTCAACGCTATCATGCGCGGGAACACATGACCTGCGACGAGGATGGGTTGCAGGCGGTTGACTGTTCCACCACCCGACCCGACACCCAACTTCAACAGGAGAACCACCATGGGACAAACCGAACAGATCAAGGCCGCTGATGGCCACAGCGTTGACGCTTACGTGGCGCAACCCCAGGGCAAGCCCCGTGCGGCCTTGGTGGTGTTGCAGGAAATCTTTGGGGTCAATCACCATATTCGAGCGGTGGCCGATGGCTTTGCCATGGCGGGTTTCTTGGTGGTGGCGCCAGCCACCTTCCAGCGTGCCCAGGCTGGCGTGGAGTTGGGCTACACCCCTGACGACATGAATGCGGGCTTTGCGCTCAAAACCGCCATTGAAGCGCTCCCCGCACCGGGCGTGCTGGCCGACATCCAGGCGGCGGTGAACTACGCGGCCACCACCAGTGGCGGCAAGGTGGGCGTGGTGGGCTATTGCTGGGGCGGTTTGCTGACCTGGCGGGCGGCCACGCTGTTGCAAGGGGTCAGCGCGGCCGTGCCCTACTACGGGGGCGGCGTGACCAGCGACGTGGAAGCGGCGCGCAAACCGAATTGCCCGGTGATGGCTCACTTTGGCGACAAGGACCACTGGATTCCGCTGGACACCGTGGAGGCTTTCCGTCGGGCACAGCCTGCGGTGGAGGTTCACGTCTACGCCGCTGACCACGGCTTTAACTGCAACGAGCGTGGTTCGTACAACGAAGCGGCAGCCAACACAGCGCTTGAGCGCACGCTGGCCTTCTTCAACCAGCACCTGGCCTGATCAGCCCTGCTCTTGTAAGTATTGCGCGGTGTCGACGGCGAAATAGGTCAGCACGCCATCGGCTCCCGCCCGCTTGAAGGCCAACAGGCTTTCGAGCATGACGGCTTGCTGATCCAGCCAGCCGTTGCGGGCCGCGGCCATGAGCATGGCGTACTCGCCTGACACCTGGTAGGCGAAGGTCGGCACCTGGAAGGTGTCCTTGACTCGTCGCACGATGTCCAGGTAAGGCATGCCCGGCTTGACCATGACCATGTCGGCACCTTCGTCGATGTCCATCGCCACCTCGCGCAAGGCTTCATCGCTGTTGCCCGGGTCCATCTGGTAGACCTTCTTGTTGCTTTTGCCCAGATTGCTGGCAGAGCCCACGGCATCGCGAAAGGGCCCATAAAAGGCACTGGCGTACTTCGCGCTGTAGGCCATGATGCGGGTATGGATGTGACCGGCTGATTCCAGGGCTTGTCGAATGGCGCCAATGCGTCCATCCATCATGTCGCTGGGCGCCACGATGTCGACACCGGCATCGGCCTGTGTCATGGCTTGTTGCACCAGCACCTGGACCGTCTCATCGTTGAGGATGTAGCCGGTGTCGTCGAGCAGACCATCCTGTCCGTGGCTGGTGAAGGGGTCGAGCGCGACGTCGGTCATCACGCCGAGCTCCGGGAAATGTTGTTTCAGTGAACGCACCACCTGGGGGACCAAGCCCTTTTCGTTGAAAGCCTCGCGCCCATCCTCGGTTTTGCGAGAAGGATCGATCACGGGGAACAAGGCCATCACGGGGATGCCGAGCGCCACACAGCGCTCGGCCACGGGCAGCAGCAAGTCCAGGCTCAGGCGCTCCACCCCCGGCATCGAGCCCACGGCCTCGCGTCGGCCCTGTCCCTCCAGCACGAACACCGGGTAAATCAGGTCATTGACGGACAAGGCGTGCTCTCGCACCAGTCGTCGGGTGAAGTCATCCCGACGCAGTCGGCGGGGACGGCTGGCGGGAAATGCAGTGGGGCGGATCGTCATGAAAGCTCCAGAAAAAGTGCGCGCCTGACAACTTGACGTGTCAGCGCCACGCGACAGTATCGGAAAGTCTGCATTGTGACGCAAGCGCGAACTTGACCCCCGGGTTTATCTGACTACGAGGCTGCCCCGACCCTTTGCTAGATTGAGGGTGGGCGGTTTGCCGCCCCCCGCTTATCCTCCCTGAGCGGGCGCTGTCAGCGATAGGGTGACAGCTTTTTGCCCGGCCGAGACCGGGCTTCTTTTTGTGCGTCTACACTGCACACATGCTTTGGATCAAAACCCTTCATATCGTCTTTGTGGCCAGCTGGTTTGCGGGGCTGTTTTACCTGCCGCGCATCTTTGTTAACCTGGCCGAGGTGCCCCCAGGCTCTGAGGCCGAACGAGATCGGCTGCTGACCATGGCCCGGCGGCTCATGCGTTTCACCCACTTGTTGATGGTGCCGGCTGTGGCGCTGGGGGTTGCGCTGTGGGCGGGCTACGGCATTGGCTGGGGGCCGGGTCAGGGATGGATGCATGTGAAGTGGCTCGGCGTGGTGCTGGTGCTGGGCTATCACCATGTCTGCATGCGCATGCTCAAGCGCTTTGAGCGTGGTGAGAACCGTCGCAGCGAGCGCTGGTACCGTGTTTTCAATGAAGTGCCCGTGCTCCTGATGCTGTTGATTGTGTCGCTGGTCGTCGTCAAGCCATCCGACTGGGGCGCCTTTCTAAGGGATTGGCTGTGGGGTCTGCTGGTGTTGGCGGTGGTCGGCGGGCTGGCCTGGTGGCGCAGACGCTGACGGACGATGCACAAAAGCTCGGCGTGGCCCCTGGCCGGCGTGTATGCCGTGCTGATTGTTTATGCGAGCCTTTATCCGTTTGACCAATGGCGCGACCAGGACCTCGTGCCGTGGTCGTTTGTCACGCATCCCTGGACCCCCTACTGGAGTGGTTTCGATGTGGTGTCCAACTGGTTGGGGTATGCGCCACTGGGCTTTTGGCTGACGCTGGGTGCCTTGCGCAGTGGCGTGCAACGCGGCACGGTGGCCCACAGCGTGATGGCCGCGGCAGGCCTCTCCTTTCTGCTGGAAAGCGTGCAATCCTATTTGCCGGCCCGCGTGCCATCCTTGTTGGACTTTTCGCTCAACACCGCCGGGGCCCTTTGCGGAGCCAGTGCCGCCCATGCCCTGGAGCAGTTGGGTTGGCTGGATCGCTGGAGTCGATTTCGAGCGCGCTGGTTTGTCCCGGACGCGCGCTTGAGCTTGGTGGCGTTATTTTTGTGGCCGACGGCGTTGCTGTTTCCGGCCGCCGTTCCGTTCGGGCTCGGCCAGGTGCTGGAGCGGCTGGAGGACGCGGTGGGTGCGTGGCTCAAAGACACCCCGTTTCTGGAGTGGCTGCCGCTGCGCCATGTGGAGTTGCAGCCCCTGGTGCCGGGCGCTGAGTTGTTGTGCGTGATGCTGGGCCTGCTCATCCCCTGTCTCCTGGGTTTTTCCATCATTCGGCATCAGCACCAGCGGTTGCTGGCGGTGGTGGTCGTGGTGGGTATGGGGGTGGCCGCGTCGGCCTTGTCGGCGGCCTTGAGTTTTGGCCCACGTCACGCGTGGGTCTGGCTGCAATTGCCGACGTGGCTGGGGATGGCCATGGGGATCGTGGTCGCCTGCATCATGAGCATGCTCTCGGCCCGAGCCTGTCTGGCCTGCCTGCTGTGCGTGCTGGTGCTCAACCTGGCCATTCTCAACCAGGCACCCGCCAGCGAGTATTTCGCCCAGACCTTGCAAACCTGGGAACAAGGTCGATTCATCCGGTTTCATGGTGTGGCCCAGTGGTTGGGTTGGTTGTGGCCGTATGCGGTGCTTGGGCTGGCGCTGGCGCGGGCTGGTCGCTCCGATGAGGGGCGAGCCTAGAATCTCGTTCATGTCACAGACCTCCTACTACCAGCACCACGTGTTCTTTTGCCTCAACGAGCGCAAGAACGGCGAAGCCTGTTGCATGCAACAAGGCGCTCAACAGGCCTTCGACCACTGCAAATCGCGCGTCAAAGCACTGGGCCTGTCAGGCCCGGGCGGCGTGCGAATCAACAAGGCGGGGTGTCTGGACCGTTGTGCAGGCGGCCCAGTGATGGTCGTGTATCCGCAGGCGGTGTGGTACACCTTTGTCGACGAACACGACATCGATGAAATCATCGACTCTCACCTGGTCAAAGGACAACCGGTGGAGCGATTGAGACTGCCGTCAGACGTGGGCCGCTGACCCATGAATCTGCAAACCCAGCGGCTCACCGTGCATGGCGCCTGTGGCGATATTGAGGCGTTGCGGGATGACCCCAGCGGCCCGAGCAAAGGCGTGGCCGTGATCTCTCACCCGCACCCGCTCTTCGGTGGCACCATGGACAACAAAGTGGTGCAAACATTGGCGCGTGCGTTTGTGCAAAGCGGCTGGAGCGCCGTGCGCTTCAACTTCCGAGGCGTGGGCCACAGCGCGGGCCACTATGACGAAGGCCGCGGAGAAGTGGACGATTTGCTTGCGGTGCTGACCCAGCAAGCGGATCATGGACCCCTCGCGCTCGCCGGATTCTCGTTTGGGGCCTTTGTCACCGCCTCGGCTGCTGCGCAACTGGCGGGGCAGCGGCCGATCGAGCAACTGGTGCTCGTGGGCACTGCGGCCTCTCGGTTTCAGGTGCCGGCGGTGCCCCCTGACTTGCATGAGCGAACCCTGGTGGTTCACGGTGAGGAAGACGACACGGTGCCGCTGTCAGCGGTGATGGCGTGGGCCCGGCCACAGACCCTGCCGGTGTTAGTGGTGCCCGGGGGCGGGCATTTCTTTCATGGACAATTGCCGCTGTTGAAGTCCCGTGTGATGCGCCATCTGGGGGCTTGAGGCGTGTGCTGCGAGCGCTGGCTGTCGGGCCAGACACCACAAGCCCTCGAGGCGGTGCGCGGCTTGTCTTCGTGCCCGGGGCGGCCCTCTTTCAAGGAATGTGTGTGAATTTGTCTTGTGTTGCTGCCTGGGCGTGCCACGTCGCAGTCCTCTGCTGTGTCTCGTGGTCGGTGAGTGCCCGGGCGCAGTTGCCCGCCCCCCCTGAAATTGCGGCCCGCAGCTATTTGCTCATGGATGTGAGTGCCGGACAGGTGCTGGCGCAGCAGCAGGCCGATGTGCCCGTTGAACCGGCGTCACTCACCAAACTGATGAGTGCTTACATCGTCTTTAATGCCCTCAAGTCCGGCAAGATCACCTTGCAGCAGACATTTCCCGTGAGCCAGCGCGCCTGGAAGATGCCGGGCTCGCGCATGTTCATTGATCCCAAGATGCAGGTGCCGGTGGAGGACTTGCTCAAAGGCATGATTGTTCAATCGGGCAATGACGCCACCATCGCGTTGGCCGAAGGTGTGGCCGGTAGCGTGGAGCGCTTTGTGCAACTCATGAACGACCAGGCGCAGGCGTTGGGGATGCGCAACACCACCTACAAAAACCCGGAAGGTCTCACCGAACCGGGCCATACCACCACCGCACAAGACCTGGCCATTCTGTCTCAGCGGCTGTTGAAGGATTTTCCCGACTACATCAGTTATTACTCGCTCAAGAAGTACCGCTATCCTGGCACCCCGGCCGCCAACGACAGCAACCGCAACCTGCTATTGTTTCGCGACCCCAGCGTCGACGGCTTGAAGACGGGTCACACGCAAGCGGCCGGCTACTGCCTGATCGCCACCGCCAAACGCGACATGCCGGGCCTGACGGGTCGTCGATTGCTCTCGATCGTGCTGGGGGCCACCAGCGAAAGCGCCCGAGCCATCGAGTCGCAAAAGCTGTTGAACTGGGGCTTCACGGCCTATGACGCCGTCAAGCTGTTTGATGGCAACCAAGCCATCTTGACGCCGCCGGTGTGGAAAAGCCGCCAGTCCACCATGCCCATCGGTCGACCTGACCCGATCGTCGTGGCGATCCCTGCCGGCCAACTGGCCCGGCTGAAAACCGAAGTGGCCCGCCCCGACCCGCTGGTCGCGCCTTTTCAGCGGGGTCAGACCGTGGCCCAGCTCAAGCTGACCCTGGGCGACCAGCCGTTGCCAGACATCCCCCTGTTCAGTCTGCAGCAAATCGAGCAAGCGGGCGTGATCGGCCGCGCCTGGGATGCGGTTCGCTTGTGGATCAAGTGAGCGCACGCCAACTGGCCAGAAACGGCTGAAAAACCAAGGGTTTGGCGCAACGTCCTCAACCTGATACACTAGAAGGCTTTTCGGAATTTATTTCCGAGAGGATCTCACGTTTGCGTTTATCGTTTTAGGGACGTTTTTCAATGCCAACCATCAACCAACTCGTGCGTCAGGGGCGGGAGGTCGAAAAGACCAAATCCAAAAGCCCCGCGATGCAAAACTCGCCTCAGCGTCGTGGCGTGTGCACCCGCGTGTACACCACGACCCCCAAGAAGCCGAATTCGGCGCTGCGCAAAGTGGCCAAGGTTCGTCTGACCAACGGGTTTGAGGTCATCTCGTACATCGGCGGTGAAGGTCACAACCTGCAGGAGCACTCGGTCGTGCTCGTGCGCGGTGGTCGTGTCAAGGACTTGCCGGGTGTGCGCTACCACATCGTGCGCGGCTCGCTCGACTTGCAAGGCGTCAAGGATCGCAAGCAGTCGCGCTCCAAGTACGGTGCCAAGCGTCCCAAGAAGGCCTGATGCAGGTTTTCCGGGTTCAAATCGTTTTCATTTTTTTCGGTGTTTCTTCAGTCAGGCAGACTGTTTGAAACGAAGTGACCCCAAGCGCACTCCAGCGTGGGTCGAGTAAGTGAGAGTCCGATGGCTCTCGCGGTGTTCCGAAAGGGCACCAACTGAAGCAACAGAGGTAACAACATGCCACGTCGTCGCGAAGTCCCCAAACGTGAAATCCTGCCGGATCCCAAGTACGGCAATGTCGAGCTGTCCAAATTCATGAACGTGATCATGGAAGGCGGCAAGAAAGCAGTCGCTGAGCGCATCATTTATGGCGCGCTCGAGCAAATCGAACAGAAGTCGGGCAAGGA
>JACCDP010154100.1_pt1 | contig 20011 bp, 12 predicted proteins | sample 7445841 | NCBI WGS metagenome assembly JACCDP01 (sample SAMN15323441, study PRJNA562643) | freshwater metagenome | isolation source: river surface water | place: USA:Blue River Watershed | collected 2017-08-17
AAATCGTTTCAATATTTAAAGGAAAATGACCTAAGTCTTTAAAATTATAACCATTATTTACTATTTTTACAAACTTTTCTTTACTTTTTGTCGCCACATCTACTATCATCGCATCATGAATCAAAGCTACTGGCAACATATCTTCATTAAATTGTTGTGTAAAGTCTAAAAATCCTGCCAAAGCCACATCCACTGCTGTCCCTTGAATATACCCGTTTAAAACTTGGTGTAGATGAGTATCTGCTGGCCATTTAATAGGCCTCCCAAAATGCGTCAGATGATGGCCAGATGCATCACGTTGCATCGCAAGCTCTAAAATATAGTTTATATTAAAATACTCTAGAACTTTCATCCTGATTGCTCTGGATTTATCAGCTGATAATTCACCAATTGAGACGTCTTCACCCATTCCATACAAAATCGAAATCACTGCCCGCTTCATCACAACTCTATCCACAGGGAATTCCATCTGATCACAAATCTCTTGATATATATCCTCAGCAGCTGACTGACCTGAAATATATCTAGCCACACGTGGTTCCAAGGATTTAAAGTCAATCATCAGAATTTCACCTTCTTCAAATCGACTTTTCAAAATATTACGATACTTTTTAGGTAGATTCATAATTTTCGGGCCTGAGACAACGCTTAAACGTCCTGTAATAATTTCTGAACGAGTATACTCAATTCTTTTATCATCTTGAAAACTCTCTAATAAACTAATATTACCTTCGTGTTTCTCAAGACGTTTATACACCCCTAATAGCATTCTATCAATTTTAATAGGATGTAACAAATTTAGTACTTGGGCGTTTTCTAATAATAATCTAGAATAATTTTTCACATCTTTCTTTTTAATATTATTCAACACGACTTTTCGTTCATTTTCATAAGCTGTTAAAAAATGATCCGGAATTGAATTTTTATTAAACGGTAAATGTTGTTGCAAAAAAAATTTCTTGAATTTTAAAAAAGGTTCTTGTTCTTCGAACAAAGAATAGATTTCATGTTGCGACATTATATCAACTTATAAAAGGTTAATTTAAATTTTTTCTAATTTTAATTCTATTATTTTATTTTTAAAAATGTCAATATACACATTATTAAAATCTATTATGTCTTTAAATTCATTTTTAACATTTAATTGATTACGTTCATCTGCAGTATCGCGATAAATTTCACTAGGTGCATAATCCAAAACATAATATCCAGGTACATTATAAGAATACATAAAAGTCTTTAAATGCGCACAATCAAATGAAATGTCATAATAATTAGAAAAAGTTAAACCGTCATCAGACAATGTTAAATCTGACTTTACACATAACTCCCAATAATCATCTACTGTTTTACTTGCAGGATTATTTTTCTTTTCATTATTTAAATGAATTTTTTTAGTAATATTATCCATTTTATTATAAAATTTTATATGATGTTTTATGTCATTTTTTAATATACCTGTAATTTTTGAATTCGTAATAGAATATTCAATCTCAGGTATTACATAATTACCATTGTTTAAATTTTCTTTATATTCAGCTTTAGCTTTTTTAATAATATCTTCCTTTGTTAAAAAATTTTTTTCCATTTTGACAAAAAAAGAATTGTCACTTTTTTTCAAAGTAATTATATCAATAAATTGACTATATGTTTTCTTTTCATTAATTACTTTCCATAAAGTTAATCTATAAAATTTATTATCTGGTATATTATAATCTGAATTTATTTCAAAAAAATTAGAATTATTAATATACTCTTCGATATTTTTATCATTTAACTTTGTATAAGTAACAAACTGTCCATTCGTTGATTTAAAATCAAATGTAATATTAAAAGGTAATTCTAAAATATCCATTTGCACAATATAAACATCTGAAGGTCCAATATTAGCATCTGTAATTAATTTAAAAGGAAAAAAGAAGCTAAAATACACATCATTTTGTATGTCTTTTAATAAGTTATCATCAAATTTTATTTTGTTAGATTTATTTTTATTTTTTACTTGTTTTTGTTCTTTAACAATTGTTGTAAATTGATTATAAGTATTTTCTAACTTTTGACCTTTATAAAAGCATTTAGTAATATATAAACCATTTGCTGCGTCTATAGTTAAATCAGGAACTAAAAAGCTTTCATCGCCTTTTGCTTCTGTTTTAATTGTCACTTTATTTGAAGGGTTTAAACTATTATTATATTTATTTCGTGTTTCTGTATCTAATGTATTTTTAATCATTAATTTCAATCCCTTTCATTAAATTCTTCTTCGTCTAACTCATTTTTAAGTGGAGCATTCTTTGTAAATAAAACATTACCATCTAATGTAGCTGTTGTAGCTAAAGATGTGACCATATTTATCATAGCAGCAGTTAATTTAACAGATATTTCTCCTTCTCTTTTATTAAGTTTATCATCAGAAAAAATCTCTATTTTTACATTTTTTCCTAATTCTGGATCTTGATTGGCAGTTACAGTTTTAGGTAAATGGAATCCTGAATACTTTGTAATTCCTGATGTAATATGATCCCAATTTGTCACACCAGGAAATTCTTCATTTACCCAACCGTCAAAAAATGCTAAAACAAAATATTCTAAATTTTGTGACGTTGTATTATTACTATTATAACGTGATTTCATTCCTACCGTTTCTGTATTTGCATTCTCTTTAACGTCTTCCTTAAAATTAGAATAACCTTTATACTTTAATAATTTTAATAAATTTCCTCCTGTTCCGAAAGACTTTGATTTACACATGTTGACCATAGCCCAACACATTATTCCAAATTCTCTTTGCATTATTTCTTCAGAACTAGGATATCCTGGTTTTCCAGCAGGTAAATAACCTCTCTCACGAGCTAATAAAAAGGCCATAATCTTTACAATTCTAGACATATCATCATTTTTTGTTTCTGAACCTAAACCTATTCTTTTTCTTATTTCTTTCTTATTCGTCGCTCTTGCACTTTGTTCAGTAGCCCAACCTTGTTTTTGAATTGCTGCATAATCTAAATCAAAACTAAAAAGTCCATTTTCTTTTAATGAAGTATGTTTCTTTTTTATAAAATAATTTTTATTCTTTAATGATGGAAAAGCTTGATCAACTGCCTCTTTGATTTCTTTATTATCTTTTTTAAATTCTCTAACAATTCTTAAAGGTTTAGATTTAAGAATTGTGCCAGTTACGTAACCGCCAGCTGAATAATAATTAAACGTAAAATTATCGGACTGATTGTTATGTAAAACATTATTATATGTAGTAACTTGATTGTTTGTAAGTTCAGAAATAACTCTATTAGCATCATTTTTTGTAAAAATTATATCTGATATACCTGCTGGCGCAGGTTCATCTAAAATAGATGTCCCACTTTTTGTTTCAAAAATGAAAGTAAATAAATTATCAGTAATATTAGCCATTTTAATTCCTTTTAATTATAGTGTTTTTTTTTATGTTTTATCGTAATTAATTTTAAAGACAACTTTATAATTATTACTTCCACCAGCGCTAGTACCTACACCGCCAGTATCAATCGATCTTTTAATACCTGCGTTGGATCGACTTTGGTATACATTTTCATTATTATTTGAGGTATTAATACTTTTTAAAGTTTCTTCATAATTATTAGCATTTTTTAAAAATTCAGCAATAGCTGTCGCTGAAGCTTCAAATTGACTATAAACATCTTTTTGTACTAGTGTTAAATCTGTTTTAAAACTACCTGGTGTAATAGAATGTTTAATACCATTAATAAAATACATATTATCAATAGAAGTGCCGGTGTTAAAATCTAAAAAAACTAGTTGTGAAAAATTTACAATAGGACAGCCGATAATTTGAGCCGAGGCTTGTGAAGGAATTACCCACATTGGGGAATTATTAGCCTGACTAAATACTTCAATATCATATGGTGTCGGTGGCTTTTCAGCTTCTTCACCATTTTGTTTCATTAATAACATTGTTGAATATTTGGCGTCTTGTTGTGTACTAATATTACCGCTTAGTAATGCGCTATTTGATTGTCCAAAAGTTAAAGATGGCATCATGGTTTTAAATAAACTTTTCATATTTTGAAAAGATTTAATTTTATTATTATCTTTGATATTAATTGCGACAGTTTTAATTTTATCACCTTCTAAAGGTGCATCAGTATTAATTTCATGTATTCTGATTTTATCACCATTAACATCTTTTAAAACAATTAAATCAGACTTAATTAATTGATAAACGATATTAGCTGTATCACGTTTAATAGCTTGATTAACATTATCATAAATTTTCTTAATTTCTTGTTCTGATGGTTGTGCAGTAGGTGGCGTAGGCTTTTCGTCTTTTTTAGCGGCTCCTGATTTAACAGTCGATTTTTTATCACTTACTTTACCTTGCACGGGTTTTTTATTTTTACCGTCTTCTTTTTTAGGAGGAGTAGCTTCCATAGCTCTTTTAGCAGCAAAAGCTTTAGCATCTCTAACTTTCGATCTTAAAGCAGTAATACAACTGATAGCATTCTTGTAATCATTATTATGGAATTTTGTCATAAACTCTGTTAAGGATTCAAAAGGATTATCATGTTCATCATAAAAGCTAATTCGTAAAATAGAACTTTCTGGATTGTCTTCATGATAAGTAGAGTCAAAATTCATCACAACTTTACCAGTTTTAAAAGTTAAATCAAAAATACCACTTTGGATTTCACTTAATTCTTTTAAAGGTCCAGGAGACATATCAGTAGTATTTACCTCAGGTTGCATTGGGGTACCATAATATTGTTTATAAATTTCAGATTTTATTGCTGTATTAGCTTTATTTATTAAATCTTTACGCTGATCATCTGTTACTTTCTCAGCAACAATAATTTCACTAGAATTAGATTCAGTAAATTTAAAAAATTTTCCTAAACCATATACAGCTGCAGCTTTTTGATTAACTGTTAAATTTAAAATAAAATCTAAAACACTTTCAGCTGATAATTTCACAGCGTTATGAATTAAATTCATTAATCTTTTCTCAAATAACTCTTTATCAACTGGCACTGAGGCAATATTTAAAAAACTGGCCTGGATTGCTTTTCCATTTAAATTATAAAATACAAATTGTATCTCATCATATTTTTTATTTTCAACAATTAATCTCTGTCCAATAATAGATAATAAAATTTTACCTAAACTTATCCATTTTTTTTTATTCCAACCTCCTTTTTTATTAATTACAGTATTATCTAAAGAATTACTTCTTGCAGATATCTCTCCTAAATTACTATCCCACCAATCATAATCAACAAAAGGATCATTTGTGTCAGCATCATGTTCTGTCAAAAAAGAAAAATTACTTTTAATCCATTCTTGTTTTGATTGAGCATGTTTATTTAAATTAGTACTAACGACTTTAATTTTATCTAATAATGCTTTTTTATAATCATTAGGTAATACATTATCCTTTATATCATTTATTTTTTTGGTTAAATCATCCAAATCTTTTGCATCAATTTTTTGAATTGTTAATTCTGAATCTAATCCACCTAATTCACTTTTTATAGTTTTATGTACATTATTAACTGTACCGGTAGTACCACTTTGACTAGTTATAACTTCACCTTCTTTTTGATAAAAGCCTTTTTCAATTTCATTTTTTAAAACGTCAATTGACACAGACAAATCTGACTTAAGTTTAGATGTGGCCATATCTGTTTGAAAAGACAAACCACGTAACTCAGCAGGACCTTTCATAGCCAAACTTAAATTAATATTAACAGTACCATTTTGATTAATAGTATATGAACTGTTAACAATGATATATTTCTCTCTAACTTTTAAGCTATTAATAAATTCGCCAATTGGATTTTCTGAATAAATGACTTCTTGGTCATTTATTTTTACACTACGTAAATATTCGCTATCACCTAAATTATGTTGCCAACCATATTCTAAAATAATTTCAGATGAAACTGTATTTAGTAATTCTGGTTTAATAAAAGGAGCAATATGAGACATACGAGCTTTATCGAATAAAATTAAATCTAAAGTAGCAGTTTTATAAAACATTAAACCTTTAGTAGGTCTGACGTCAAATGATAAATTTGTGATACTCATGAATGGGCGAAATTTATCAACTATAGCGTTAGGATTATTGGCAATATCATAATCAGCATTGACCATGGTTTGTGGCGCAAAGAAAATTGCATTATTGACTGATTGTCTTGCATAGGTTTTTTTAATTTGAGATTGTGTTTCAGTTGAACTAGTTTTAACAGTATTTCGAGTGACTTCAAAAATATTTTTATAATAATCACCATTAATTGCTTTAGCCGTATCTGACACTGATGTATCATACTTACTTTGACTATTATTCTCGTTAGTTGTAAAATAATCATCGCCTAAAATGAAATTATTTAGACTAGCTGTTAAATATTTTTTGGTATTTGTTAAAGACGAGTCAGATGTTGATTTAATAACTTTATCAGGAATTAAAAATTCAGCGTTAACATAAGGAATTGCCATACTCATATCTAAGGTACTAATCATGTTAAAAAACAAATCTAATTCTTGACTGTGTTTAAAACAACCTCTAAATTCAGGATTGATAACTTGAATAGCACTTAAACCTGGATTATTAACATTTCTATTATATGGCATCTTGAAATTAGTAACATCATTAAGTCTATCACTAACTGCATTACCTGATATACCTTGATAATGTATAACGTCATTAATATTAGCATTATTTAAAAAATCAGGAACTGTTGCTGTATTGTCTTTAACTTGTTTAAATTCGTTATGATTAATATAAGTAATTTTTAATGAATTTCCTAAACCTTCAATATCAGCTATCTCATTGATTATTTCATTAGTATATTTCCCATAAATAGAAATAGATTGTAATAATTCAGCAATCCTCGCAGGATCTATTAAACCTGCCTCACCTGTTCCTAAAGGTGTCCTCTTCTTTTTTACAAAATCATTAATCTGCCCAAATTCTTCACTTTGTGCAGTACTATTTACCAATTTTTCAATTAAATTTTCATTACTTAAAATGGGTAAAAAACGTCCAAAATTATTATCTTCAAAAATTCTGGTTGTATTAGATTTTTTAATAGTAGCCATGTTATGATTTTCATTCTATTTCAATTTATATCATACATATTATACTTTAAAAAATTACAAATTAAATCGTTGTTTTAAGACCGCTAAATTTGGTACTTTAATACGAGTATTTTGATTAATCTGTAACCACCAACTAATTCCACTCGCCGCCGCAATTACCCACCAATCCAATCCACTACCATAATATTTCGCCGCTAAATGATCCAATCTATCCCCCTGCTTAAACTGTAACTCAACAAATGGTATCTCACCATTCTCACACGCAAAATAAATCTGACTACACAAATCTGATGTCGCATATTTCGGCTTCACCATACTCGCATCATCTGACATTCTTAAAATCGTATTATTTCTATATCTATTCATTTTATTCTCCTATTTTATATCATTTATTTCAATGGGACTTTGATACTGAAATCAGGAATAATACCTGGAATAACTGACGCACTTGAATCGGGACTATATGGTACTGTATCAACTTTTCTTGCAGCAGTTTCTGGAGGTCCTACAATTTCTTCTTTTTGTATAGGCCATTGATTAGTGTAAACTAAATTATTTGGTAAATCATCATATACACTCTTTCCAAAGAACTCATTATTCAAATTACCCACACGATAAGTAGGAGCACGCATAATACCTTTATCATCCAAACCAGGTAGAATATCATGAATTACATCCAATTGCAAACCAATCTTCACAGCCATTGGCGCCCTAGAACCATCAGTTAACTCCCAAGGTATATTCTGGTCAAAATTAATACTAAACCCTTGAATACTTCCTGCCAAACCTTCACCCATCGTACTTTCAAAAGACTTAATAACAGGATTATTAACATATGCTTCAGTACCAGGAAGTAAATTAACTCGAGCTGGATTATTTTTATCAAATTCTCTAACACCTGACGCTTCCATAAAAGTCTGTAAATTCAAATTATTTCTTACTTTATCTCTTAATTTACCATCATCATTGTATTTATCAATTTGCACACCTAAAATTAAATCATATAAACCTTTTTTCATAATTTTAGGCACTTCAGTTTTAATAACAGCAGCTGTCATTTTATTTTTAGAAGGATAAATAATAACTGAATATAACAACATTAATATTTTTTCTTTATTATCTTCAATAATTGGGATAGGAACATATACTAATTTTTTAAATGTTCTATTCATAGTTGGAATAAACATTTCATCGTTATTATTTCCTTCTTCAAGATCTCCAGGAGGATTATTAATATCATCTAAATTTACAGATGCAGATTGTGTATAATAAAAATTACTATATTTTATAAATAATTTTTGAATATCATCTAAATGTTTTTCAAAGCTTTTATTATTAATATAAAAAGTTTTTCCTTCAGCCATTCCTGATGTAATACTATAAAAATCATTTTGTTCTAAAGTATTAAATGGGAAAAAAATATTTCCTGTTAATTGATCATTATAATCATCTAAATCAAATGTGTCATCGTAACCTAATAATTCTGTCTCTCCATACTTAACATTATCATAACTAGCCAAATCTAACTTTTTAAAATCACTTAATCCGACGAGTATTTTATCTTTATAATTAACATTTTTTTCTAAATCAAAGCCGAAAATTCTGGCCATACTTTTTTTAGAGTAATTTGAAGTGAAGATATCGCCTAAACGTAATCTTACCAAAGGAGAACCAGTAGGTATTTGAGTGAAAGGTAATGAAAAAGGTACCCCATTAATTTTACCATCTTCTAAAATTACGCCGGCCTTCTTTTGATTTTCTAAATTGGCTGGTTTAGGTGCTGACCATTGTGGATAACATAACGCAATTAAACGATTAACCATCCACCACATATAATCAAAATCCTCTGAAGACATTGACACCAACCAAAAATCAACCCCAATTTTACGACTAGTTCCTTTATAAGTCTTAATACTATCCATACGACCAAAACCACCACCTGCATCTTCCCACCCTACTGAAAAAGAATCACTAATATTTTCAGTAAAAGCATGAAATTTAAACACTTCATTAGTTCTTAAATCTTGAATACTAAAAGGCATATAATCTGCATTAATAATACCTTCTATTTTTTGAACATGTTCTCTAGATAATCTTTTTTCTTTCTTCTGATAAATCGCTTCGTTTTGTTTAACTAATTCATTATGATAATTCAAATAAGTATTAGCATTGCTTGTTTTAGTTACCAAAGAAGTTAATGAATAAATAGATTTATTAAAATTTCTAGAGCTTGGTACAGCATCATCAGCAGGTTTATCGCCACCTAAAACTGAAGTTCCCATTGGCACTGGTACGGGTAAAGCAGCACCTAAATCAGATTCGGTCATAACAGGTAATTCATTCATTCTTTGTACTGAAAACAAATGACTTTTTTTATTAAATTCTCTAGCTTTTAAAATACCTAATGTTCGATGTCCAACGCCAATTCTTTCGCCTACAAAACGATGATAAAAATCAGATAATTGATAAAAAATTTGGTCAGTATATGTATATGTTGTACCATCAACGTTAGTAATAGTTTTAGCTTTAAATTGAATTTGATTTCTAAAATAATTGTTCTTTACTATTTTTCTTAATAATAAATTATAATGATGTCGACATTTACTAGATGATACCAATGATGTAATGGTTCCGAGTAAAGCTCCTAAAATTTCATCTCGACTACCTTTAATTCTTTCATCTAGTTTAAAACCTGGGATTAAATATAAAATATAACCAACACAAAAAGCAGCAGTATTTTCAACAGTTGCATTTAAAATACCAGCTAAACCTGGTTTAACTAAATTTGAAGGAAAATTCATTAATCTTTCAGAAGTTTTTAATAAAGAAACTAAAGCATCAATTAATGAATTTAATAAATTCACAGCTAATCTAGAAAAGAAATTAGTTGCAAGTGAAATATCAAACTTAATATATTGAATAAATTTTCCATATTTATCAGGATTACCTAACTGTAATTGATTGGTAAATAATTTAAATGGGTCTGGTGGTCCAGCCTGTGCAGCTTGTAATAAACCTTGTAATAAAGAGATGGCACCAATAGGAATAATAGCACCAAATAACATATCAGCTAATGAAGAAAAAGCATTCGCAATTTCACCTGCAAATTTTTCACTTTCATTAAACAAAATAGGGATGCCATATAACATTTCAGCTTCATCAGCAAATATTTCTACATCACGTTCAGTATTAACATTACGTCCACTATAATTGTGGTCTAAATCGAAAAAGGAATTATAAGGTCGATAAAAAGGTAAAGCCTCAGTCTTAGGATTAATTACATCCATATTAGTACCAAAAGCGTAAGGATATAAATTGTTAGATTTACCAATGACGCCTGAGGTATTATTATCCACACTTTCAGCACTTAAAACAACTGAATTATTAGTACCGTCAAATACTGTATGTGAATTGGCAGTATAATTTTTCCCTGCTTTAAAATCCCCTAAAGTTTCAATTGCAATTAAATATCCTTGCTTATCTGTTAATTCTGATATCAGTCCATCAGCTGCAACATCATTTTTATTTAAAAATGTAATAATATCTTTATCTTTTTGTTGCGTTGAATTTAGATCAGCTTTAATTGAAGCATTGATTGAGCCATTAGGATTTAATACATAGACCGACATCTTATTTCACCTGTTTATTATTTAAATATTCAGAAACCATACTATCTAATTTGGCATCAATATCAGTTTCACCGTCCGCTTTTAAATTAAGATATTGTGTTAAATAATTTTGAATAAAATCATTCATTTTTTGACCATGATATTCAACTTTATCATGATAAATTTTTTCAATCTGTTGATCAGTTAAATTTGAATCTTTTTTAAAATTACTTATTAAGCTATCTTTAATACCTAAATCCTTTAATAAACTGAAATAATCAATCTGTAACATTCTCATCTCCCTTTTTATATTTTATTTATCTTAAAAATAAAAAGAAAAGCTAATTTGTTACTCGATTTTTAGTAATTATGCATTTCTAAATGCGTTAGTATATGTTTGACCATTAGATGTATTGATACTATTAGTGTTTAAAGTCGGTTGATTACCAGCAATATTAGGATTTGTCATCATCGTTACTAACCCACCTTTAATCAATACACTACCTACTTTTTGACTATCCAAATTAATCACTAATTCCTTATCATTTTTTGTAGTACCTGCTGCAGTTGTCATAGCTTCAACTAACATATCTTTCAATTGAGCTAAATTCTCACTTGAAAATGTCATTTCACCTTTATTACCTTGTTGTAAATTTTGCATTTTCTTCATATATTCATCAATAGCACCACCTGGTTTTAAAGCCATGATATCGTCTTTGTCATCCAATTTAAATGCGCCATGTTTAGAAATAATTAAATCTTTTGCACCTGTAGGAGTTATTGGATTTGTAGGCGCAAATTTATTTAAATCAGGCTGAGGTTCAGGTTTTTTAGGCGCATTTATACCCCAACTTAAAAGACCACCCGCATCACTTAGCGTTGTGAGTAATCCTTCTGCAAAAGTTTTAGTTAATGAAGTTAAAGCATTCTTAACACCTTCATCTTTTGATAAAAGTTCAAATTTTTCTTTTAATGTGGCAAAAAATCTATTTCCTAAACTATTTTGATCATCTTTACCACCAAAAAATCCATCGACTGCAAGTCTAAAGACGTCTTTTAGTCTAGCTACTAAACCTACTTCACCTGATGCTGAATCACCAAAAACCTTTTTGAATAGTTCATTTAAAGATGATGTTAATTGTATTACACTTTCAGGAGATAATAATTTCTCACCTAATTTAGAAACCCAACTACCACCACCTTTTGATTTTTTAGGATCTAATAAACCAAGAATATCATCCAATAAAATATTAATAGCGTCGACAATTGATGGTAAAGCATTAATAATTGAACTACCAATACCTACCAAAACCTGTGTACCAAAATCTGCCAAAAATTCAAAAATAGGTTTAAGATTATCCATAACTTGCTGAAAACCTTTTTTGATTTTATCTGGACCTTTATTTACAAAACCATCAAGCATTAAGATAATTCCGTTTGCAATACCTGTTAACTTATCCAAAAATTCATCACTAGCTATAAATTCACTAAGTTTATCAATCCATCCTGTTAAAGCATCAATAGTAGGTTGTAATTTCTTCATATCCATTTTAGTGAATTTTAAGAATATATTATCCATTGCTAGCGCCATTTTTTCCATAGATTTTCTAATGACAGGATTATCAAATAACTTCTTAGTAAAACCTTCTTGCATAGCTTCAAAGAAACTAGTAAAATCTTTAGTTAAAGTTGTCTTTAATTCAACAATAGCATCTCTCATCTCTTCCATGCTACGTGTCTGACGTTCAGTTGGATCATTAGCTTCCACATCAGCCATAATCTCTTCATAGGTCTTACCCGCATTCTCAGCACTAAATAAGGCTTGTGCAGCTTGATCTGATAAACCCGTTTGTTGCAAAATCAAAGATTTACTAAACCTATCCATTGTTTCAAATGATTTACCTGATGCTATAAACGCATCTTTATACTGTTGTAAAATTTCATCAGGTGATTGAGCTTTTAACAATTCCATACTATCTACAACCATACCAAAAGTCTGACTTAATTGTGCAGCAGTTGTAGCAGCATCTTCAAATGTTGAAAATTTATTAAAAACTGCCATAGCATCTGACATTGATACACCCATTTGACGAATATGACCCGCTACTAATGCTAATTCATCTGCAGATTTATGCCCAAAATTAACAATATCTTTACGTAATGTTAACACATCAACTGACATCATTTTAAAGTCTAGACTAAAACGTTTTGCAACATTAGCTGTTGACTGAGATATCTCATCAAATACTTGTGGAAATGATTTACCTAATGAAATTGCCATATTAGTTAATTTACCCATGTCATCATCTGATAAATTCATCAACTTTTTGGCTTTATAATAATAATTTGCTATCGCTGAATTTGCCGCCGTTACATTTTTTGTTACAGCTTTGGACATTAATTCAGCACGAGTTCCCATCGCCTTAATAATACTAGCTGTTTCTTCCATCTGTCTTTCAATTAAATTATCACCTGTCGCCCCATATAATCTAGCTGCAGGATTATTAGGATCCAAATATGCTGTACGTCGACCTCTCAATTGCATATTCATCTGTGTCATACTTCTGCCAGTTGTTGATGACTGTCTAAAACTATCCTGCAACTTTTCTAATTGATTAAATAATTCAACATTTTCCTTTTTTACCATATGTCCCATATCGGCAGCATATTCCATAATTCTTAAAGGAATACCAATAATACCTTTACCTATACCTACAAACATATTCAATACAGCTTTAAGTTGCATTGCATATCCTTCAATTAAATTACCAATATTTTTAATGGTACTTAATAAAGGTGCAGCACCTGCAAAAATTGTTTGAGAGGCCAAATCAATCATATCACCTTTTTGTACACCAAATTTTTCTGCTATTTTACCATTTTTAAGATAATACATTAAAAAGATTAAACTTGCTGCTTGTCCTGCATTACCACCCATCACATCCATTAATAATTTTTGAAATCCTTCAACAGAATCTTTATTAATTGCAGCTGCAGCTGCTTTTAAACTATCTTTTGCGCTATTTAAAGTTGTTGTTTGTGCTGATGTTGCTGCTTCAGCCTGTTGTGTTGCTGTTTGATAATTAAAAGGAACATTAACAGGGGCGTTATTAATTTGCTTTGTAATCTCTGTAGTATATCCAAGTGTTTTTTGTTTAACAGCATCCCTAATTTTTGCCATATTTTGTGTTAATTTCTGTTCTAATTCACGTTGTTTAGTATCGCCTTTAATTGTTTTAATTTTATCAATTAAATTCTGTTCAGTACCTTCCAATAAGTTTAAAACTTTTTCTTGATGGGATTTAATAGTCTGTTCAACTGTATTAATTGCTTGTTGTTTTTTAGTTGCATCTGAAATGTCTTTATCTAATTTTTGCCAAAAATCATCTGTTCCTGTAAATAACTTATTTAAATTCTCAATTGATTTTAGTCTTTCTTCAATACTTGCGTCTAATTGTGCTAAAGTTTGCGCTATAGTTGGATCTGGATTAGCCATAATATTTAACTCCTATAATTTTTAAATTGATTATAACTTCCATTTAATGCCAGCTAAATTATAAAAATCATCAGAAATTTTTTTCTTTTTTTCAATTAAATTCATGATTTCTTGTAATGGGGTTTTTTTATCACTTAAGCATTCATATAGTTGTTTTGATACATCTAAAAGTTCGCTGAGTTTTTGTAATTGTGGTTTATTTCCTTTAATTTCAATATTAACGCTTTCTCCTAAAATATATTTAGAAGCGACTGTATGAATAAGTTTATCATGTTTTTTCATATGAAATATCCTTGTAATTTAAAATATATGTATCTAATTATAGTAAATTACATAGGACGATTTAATCTATTTGGAGAAAAAGTTCTGTGAGCACCGTTGAGCGCTCGGGCTTCAGGTGTTTGTAGGTGTGATGCTCGGGTCGGACCTGGTTCTTTATCTTTAGGACTAACTTCTTTAATAAAGCGTTTAATAAACCAACGTCGACGATAAACAGGCAGTGCATAAGCATCAGCATATGTAAAACCCATATAATATACTAGATAAAAAATTTCATCTAATAAATTCTCTTGGTAGTTAGGCGTTAGGCCAAAAAAAGTTAATCCCGATTGGGAGTTTAATCTCACTTTCTTCAAAACATTGTTTACATTTAATACCTACTGTCATATCAATCCCAGGTTCATTATTATCTAAGAATTTACGTAAAGCTAAACTGTCGCGAGCAGGCATATCTTTAATAAACATTCCAATTTTTGTTTTATCAGTAATACCTTGTACTGATACAATTGCATTACTTAATCTATCGGTAATAGTTGTATCTTGTTGTAAACCTAATTTTTTCTTACGTTCTTGCATTGTAGAGAGTTCTTTTTCATCATAGCCATTCGCGAATTTTACTTTTACATTTTTTTTACAAACAGGTAATTGAATTTCAAATAAATTTGAACCTTCGCTAACAGGATCGATTGCTAAACGTTTAATACCTAATTCACTTAAATTAAAGTTTTGTTCAGATGTTTTATTACATTTAGGACATTCGCATTCTGCAGCATATTCAGCACCATAACCAGTAATACGTAAAGCCACCATAATTGCATTTCTATCGCCAGCGATCATTTCATCAACGTCAATATTTTTATTGATTAAACATGATTTAATTAGTTCTTGAATAACAGTACCATTTTTAATATAAGCACGACTCATGAGAATATCTTCATCGCGTGCTGTCATGGCTCTAATTTGTAAAGTTTCTTGTCCAAATAAAGCTGATTCTGGTGAATAGATAATACCACGAGAAGGTAATGGTACACTTTCCACTGCCATTTCTAAACCAAAAACATCTTTTACTACATTTTGTACTTGAAATTTACCCTGAGAAGCCATGGCAGTTTGTTTCATCTGTTCAACATCAACTGTCTCAACTTCATTTAAATCATTTAATTTTGCCATTATTAAAATTCCTTTTTATTTTATAATAATTTTAATTAAAATATAGGTTTGATAAAATTATTATACAGGTATTTGAACAATTTCTTGGTTATTAAATTGTAGATAAATAGAACCTCTAATTAACCCCATTAAAATATCTTCATCTGAAGTTGTGGTTTCATCTAATTTAATGCTGAAGTTATTAATCAGTCCATTATTTAAAAAATTATTCAAAACTAATGTATAAGCAATTGAGGTTTGATTTAAAATATTCTGTTTTGAGGTAATTTGATTAAATAAAATTGAATAACTAGCTAACTTGATTTTTTTCTTGATATCATTCAAAGTATTTCTAACATTTATTTTACTCAATAAAGTATTATTAGCGCTATCAAACAAATTAGTTTTATCAGAATAAAAGGAATATTTAACATTTCCATTTTTAATAATCTTATAAATCAGATTAACGTTTAAATTATTAATTCTGTTTAAATTATTTTTAAATTGCGGATTTAAACTATCTAAAGAATTATCAATCATATCAACAATTTTAATTTCAGCTAAACCACTTAATTCTAAATTATGAAGAGGATTCATTTTTCTAATTCTTTGAGGTTGGTCATATAAAACTAAAGAATTTAACGCAAATAAACCACTAGGAATTAAAAAAGTATGTTGCACGCCATTTATATTTAATAAGCTATTTGTTAAAGAAGGTAATGTCGTTTCAAAATAATTACCAAAACTTAAAATATTTGAATTTTGTTGATTAATTTGACTCCATCCTGTTATTGTATTATCAAAGTTATATTGTAAATTATCAATAATACTATTCGCTGAATATTTATATTTTTGTTGATACCAATCATACTCAATTTGATTTAATCCTGCGTCTAATGTTAATAAATCTCGGCCATAAATTATCTCATTTTGTAAATCGTAAAAAGGTTTATCAAGTATTAATAAGGTTGAAGTATTAGCAAATAAATCAGTTGCATAATCGATGACATCTTGATTAAAAATCTCTGGTAAATAAACAAATTCATTTTGACCATTAACTTCTTCTTTAAGAATATCTAAACCTAATTTATATAACTCTCTAAGATATTGACTTTGATTTAACCCTTTATCATTAATACTATATTCATTAATATCTAATAAATTTAAACCGTCCCAACCACCAAACATTTCCATATTAAAACTCAAAATATTAACATTGGAATCAAAATTATTAGCTTCTTCGACACTATCTAATCCAATATTACTAGTTGTATCAATAGTTAATAAACCTTTTTTATTAATAGTGTAATAATAATATAAATTTTCTATATTGTCGCCATTATTAAATAAACTTAAATAAAATATATTATTACTTTTTAAATTACTTAAATTATCACCACTTTGAATATATTTTGAATAATTCCAAAATTGATTTAAAATATTAGTATCTTGATCATATGAATTTAATAATACAATTTTTTCTAAATGAAACATATCTGCATAATTGTCATCATTTAAATCATAATAATTTACATTTAAATAATTTTTTTGTTCGATCCCTCTATTCAAATTTAATTTAGAAGATTTATAATCAATTAATTTAAAAAATGGAACAGCTCGACTAGTTTTTGTTATATTGTCTTTTTTAAAAATCTTATTAAAATTATTAATATTATCTAATCTAAAGAAAGATATATCTTTTAAATTTTTACCCCATGCATGTTTTGGTTGTAAATTGAATTTATTATTATAAATGTTAAAATCTCTAGTAATATCATTAACATTAAATTGAGGACTTAGAGTATATGAATTATTTAAAATATTATATGACTGATTTTTTAAATTATTTTTTAATTTATTCACACCTAAAAAGCCGCTAGGTATTGTTTCTTGTAAAATATTATAATTTAAAACATCATCAGATAATTCAACTCTTATCCATGGATTTTGTTGCATATAAGTTGAATATTCACTAAAAACTTTTTTAGATGAAACATCTAAAGATATTTTTTCTGTACCAATTACACGTCCAATAAAATCAGGACTAGCAGGATTTAAATCTAAGTCATTAAATTCATAAATTGCATTTTCAGTAATTCTATCAATCAAATGTAAATCAAAACAAGCCCAACCATTAGAAGCTGATAATGATTTAGGAATAATTTTTATAATGAAATTATTTGCAAATTCTCCTGGACAATTAGCATGTATCTTGAATAATTTTATAACTCTATCTTCTAACTTTAAACCATTATCAAGTCTTGAAAACATTTGATTAGTATGATAAAAACCTTGACTGACCACCCATGGTGATGCAGCATAATGTGCTTCTTCATTAAAAGAACGTAATTCATTAGTGTTTAATTCATGTAATGTAACATCAGTAATATTGAGTTGATTATTTTCATAATAAATTTTATTAAAAATATCAGTATAATGAATAACAACATATCCAAAATCATTTAATCTATGAATATTAGTATTTAAAACTTTTTTCCAATAATTGTCTGATTCAGGATTAAAATCAAAATTAATAATACTTGAAGGCTTTTCATCGCCTTGAAAAATCTTTTTTTGTAATAATTCTTGTGCATTACCAACTCTAGCATTAAAATTATCAAGATTATTTGGTGTTAATGATAATCTTAATTTATTAGCACCTGGTAAAAATGAAACATTAATTGTTTGACAATCTTTAGTCAGAATAATACTTTGATAATAGTTAGCCGAATTTTGCGTTTCATAATTCCAAAAATTAGTAAAATTTTGATTAATATTAATTGTTAAATTCATTAAATACATTTTATAGTTATTGTTTAAAGAAAATCCAGGTTTTAATTGAGGAAACTCTGGTAAATTAAGACCAACTAAACGTGTAAAATTTAATTGACCTTGATTTTGTAATGTTGAATATGCAGTTAAATAAGGCAAAATATTACCTTGATATTGTAAATTATTTTTTTTAAAATCATTAAAATTAGCAACAAAAGTATTTAATCTGTTAATATCACTTTGATTATTTGTTTTAAAACTATTAAAAAATTGAGGTACTAATGGTAAACCCCAAGTACTATTACCTAAAATAGAAACAGTTTGTCGAGCAATATTTGAAGCTATAGCTGTTAAATACTGTCTAGTACTGCTTTTTTTCGTATATTTTCTATCACCAGAATTAATTTGTTGTGATGGCATCTTTCAACTCAATCTCATTTATAACAATAATTATTGAGTTTTCAAATAATGCTGTTAAATTAAATTAATATTGTAAGACACAATTGTCAAACTTAATACCTAAAGAAATAGTCAAAGGGGTACCTTCATCATCATAACTTAATTCACCGTAACCAGCGCTAGTTAATTGACAACCTTTCATATCCCACAATTCAATCACTGTCCCAACAGGGTCCAATAATTTAACTTGACAATCACGCTTATAAAAATCTGCATAACCTGCACGACCTGATACGGTTTCTTGATGAGTACGAACCCACTCCATCACTTGCTGAGCACCAGATGGAGCAATAGGATCATATAATGTCACACTCAAATCACCGAAAGTTACCTTACCAGCAATATGACGTTGTGAATTAATATAATTTAATGTAGTACTACCTATTGTAATAGAAGGACGAGCTGCTGACTTAATCAAAAAGGAATCAATCCCTTCAATTGCAAATACCCATCGATTCTGCCTTTTAGGTTCAAATTTATTTGGAATCATCTCCGCGACGCTTAATGTTTCTATCGCCATTTTTGTTTAATCTCCTAATGTTATTTTTTGTTATATAGATTAACTAGGTTAATCAATGGAATTTCTAACCTCAAAGTCAAGAGAAATAAACTCAATTGACTTAGTAGGCTGCAAATAAATTTTACCACGAATGGTATTATTCTCAACGTCAATTTGTGTAGTAGTAGTAGTGTCAATTTGTACTTTATATCTTTCAATACCTTGCTGCGCTTGAATATTAGCCAAAATTGGTTCTACAGCACGAGAAAATGCTTTTAAAGTATCTTCTCTGTTAGGTTGGAATAAGAAAGTATTGGCAATCGCTTTCACACGACGACGTACATAAATTAACAAACGTCTTACATTAATACGATCCAAAGCTGATGGATTCTTCAATAATGTCTTTTGACCAAATACATGCACTTGATCACGACCATTAGGAATATAGATAGGATTAATATCATTATCATATAACTCATCTAATTGTTCGCGTCCAATCGCAAATTCAGTCGCACTAGCATTTACTAAACCACGATTAATACCTGCAGGCGCATACCATGGACTATTACCACCAAAATCAGCACGACTCATCACACCTAATGCAGCAACACTTGGGGGTACCTTCACAGAACCACCATTTGGTTTGTTTAACATCAC
>JACCDP010693307.1_pt1 | contig 20009 bp, 19 predicted proteins | sample 7445841 | NCBI WGS metagenome assembly JACCDP01 (sample SAMN15323441, study PRJNA562643) | freshwater metagenome | isolation source: river surface water | place: USA:Blue River Watershed | collected 2017-08-17
CGCTCGGGACACGACTCGAACGTGCGACCCTCGGTTTCGAAGACCGATGCTCTATCCAGCTGAGCTACCCAAGCGTTGGTAGGCCCTTATAAAACCAGAGCTTATCCTATTCGTCAAGCAAAGATCTTCAGGCAGCGCCGCGAGGTGGCTGATATTCTCGCCTATCCTCGTCATCTTTGCGTACAGCCGTCGGTGTCTCTGATACCAAGCCATCGCCCTGCCAATACGCTCGCTGTAAGTCCCGATCGAAGAGCAGAGTCCAATAAGATCTCTGAAGCTCACACGCTTGCCAAAGTATGAGTACCAAACTTAGCCATAGAATCTGGTCCATAAGAACCTCTTTTTTCCGTTCATAACCTTAAAATCGGCAATCTCTACCAAAGCTTCAGAAATCCTAAATTAATCAATAGATTCAGCAGCATAAAGAAACAAATACGAGTTCCTCCCCACGTCTATGCTATGATGTTCCTAAGTCCCAACAAAACGAGCTTGTGCGCAGGAAGGGTACCCTTTATGCCAACCGATAAGTTTGAAAAGCTGGATACCTCGCGTATGGCCAACATCATTTCTGTCGCACTCGATGAGTTCGCTCGGCATCGTTACCAGGACGCTTCTTTTAATCGCATCATTCGCAACTGCGGCATGGCCAAAGGCACGATGTATTACTACTTCAAGTCCAAAGAGGACCTCTATCTCACCCTCTACAAGGCCACCATTCGTGAATTTGCTCCCCTCCTTAGGCGGGCGCAGACTCCCCTTACTCACAAGCGCGATGTCTGGCAACTCTTGTCCGAACTGATAGAAGGGCTCTGGAATATCCTCAAACACAAGCCCACGATTGCGATGTTTGTGAGCAACGGACTTATTCCCAATCCTCATGACGAAGAGCATCCGGGAGCTGCTGCGGTAGAACACCTCAATGCCTGGTTGTTACGTCTCGCGCAACGCGCTCAAGAACTCGAAGCTTGGCGGCAAGACCTTAGCCCTGAAGCGCTGGTCGCCTTGCTCTGGGGCCTTTGGTCCAGCCTAAGGGCTCAGATCGCGACTCTTGGTCAAGATGGGAGCTTTTTGGCATCTCCCCTTCCCCTCTACGATACAGCCGAACGACTTCTACGTCCTACCCAGATCGAGTTGACGCGAGGCCGTGAGGGTTTCGATTTACCGACGCGCGAGCTCGCACTATAGTGGGGTCTCAACCTTAGGGTGGGGACTTCTCATGCATGCCTATTTGAATCTCTTGCAGCATGTCTTGGAACATGGCGTCGAACGTGAAGACCGCACGGGCACAGGTACGCTCTCGGTATTTGGGCATCAGATGCGATTTGATCTGAGTCAGGGTTTTCCGCTTTTGACGACCAAGAAAGTTCACCTCAAGTCCATCGTTCATGAGCTCCTCTGGTTCCTCAGCGGCTCGACTAATATTTCTTATCTGAAAGCTCAGCAGGTCCGGATTTGGGACGAATGGGCTGACGAACGCGGCGAGCTCGGTCGGGTCTACGGCGCTCAATGGCGCTCGTGGCGCACCCATGACGGTCAGACCATCGACCAGATCGCTCAGGTCATGGAAAACTTACGCAAAGACCCTTATTCACGCCGGCACTTGGTCGTGGCTTTTAATCCGGGCGAACTGCAAGAGATGGCGCTACCGCCTTGCCATGCCTTCTTTCAGTTTTACGTTGCTCAGGGTAAGCTCTCCTGCCAACTCTATCAGCGCAGTGCTGATGTGTTTCTTGGAGTCCCTTTTAACATAGCTAGCTATGCTTTGCTCACCCTCATGATGGCGCAAGTGCTCGACCTGCAGCCAGGCGACTTCGTCCACACCTTTGGCGATGTTCACCTTTACAAGAACCATCTCGAGCAAGCGCGTCTGCAGCTGACTCGCACACCGCGTCCCTTGCCCAAGATGCAACTCAATCCCGCAGTCCGTGATCTCTTTTCTTTCCGCTACGAGGACTTCACTTTGAGCGAATACGACCCCTATCCGACGATCAAAGCCGAGGTTTCAGTATGATCTACTCGCACGTGGTCGCGTGTTCATCGAATGGTATCATCGGCCGTGAGGGTCAACTGCCCTGGCACTTGCCGGGTGACCTCAAGCGCTTCAAGGCTCTCACCTCTGGCCATGTTATGATCATGGGGAGAAAGACCTACGACTCGATTGGGAGACCCTTGCCTGGTCGTTTTACAATAGTCGTCACGCGCCAACAGGATTTGATTTTGCCGCGGAATGTGACGATAGTTCACTCCCTGGCCGACGCTTACGCTCTAGCTGAAAGTCTCGCACCGCATTGGGGCGATCAAGTTTTCATCGTGGGAGGTGGGGAAATCTATCGACAGTCCCTAGCCCTGGTGAGTAGAGTATATCTAACAAAGGTCGACCAGGAGATTGCTGGCGACACGAGTTATCCGCTCGAGGCACTGCAAGGCTTTGCCTTGAAGCAAAGCGAAACCATCAATGACGAGGCATTGCCGTTTACCGTTTCTCTCTACGAGCGTGAGCGGCCTTCCTCGTAGGAAGTCTGCTGCATGTTGATCCTTCGATCGTCACGCTCCCAACCAGCACCGTCTGAGATCACTCCTGAGTCCGTCTACTGGCAGCGCCGCGAATTTCTCGCGGCAGCAGGTCAGGCTGTGCTCGGTAGTTCGCTACTTTCACTTTCGGGGCCCTTGGCCTTGGCCGCTTCTAGTAAAGCTTACCCAGAGATTTCTGAGGTCAAGCCCAACGCTAAGTTTCAAGAGGCTGCGCTTAAAAAGCGACTGACACGCTTTGAAGATCTCAGCTCCTATAATAATTTTTACGAATTTGGTTTCGACAAATCGGACCCCAAAAAGAATGGGCAAAGTCTGAAGACCTCCCCTTGGACGGTCAAGGTACATGGCCTTGTCGATAAGCCGGCCGACTATCAGCTCGAAGACTTTATAAAGCCCTTCGCGCTCGAGGATCGTATCTACCGCTTTCGTTGTGTCGAAGCCTGGTCCATGGTCGTGCCATGGGTTGGCTTTCCTCTCGCCAGGGTTTTAGAGCGCGCGCAACCGACCAGCAAGGCCAAGTATGTCGTGTTTAAAACACTTTACGATCCAACACAGATGCCCATGCAGCTGACCAAGGCTTTAGACTGGCCCTATGTCGAAGGTTTGCGCTTGGATGAAGCGATGCATGATCTGACTCTTCTCACTGTTGGGGTCTATGGTCGGGTCCTCCCGAATCAGAACGGAGCCCCGCTAAGACTGATCGTTCCCTGGAAGTATGGGTATAAGAGTATCAAGTCTATCGTTTCCATCGAACTCACCAGCGAGCGCCCTAAGACCACCTGGGAACTGAAGGCTGCGGACGAATATCCGTTTTACTCGAACGTACTGCCCGATGTTCCGCATCCGCGCTGGTCGCAAAAAACCGAGCGAGTGCTTGGCTCGGGATTCTTTAGCAAACGCCAAGCGACTTTGCCATACAACGGCTATGCGAATGATGTCGCTGGACTCTACAAAGAGTTCGATGCTACCAAGCTCTACTAAGGTCGCAGCGTACGCTCCGCCTGAGGAGGTCATCGATGATCAAGCTTACCAAGGGTTTCACCCTCCCGCTCGCTGGCGGCCCGATCTCTGAGATCGAGAGTTTTGTCCCTGCCCGCGTCGGACTGCTTGGATCGGACTACCCTAGGATGAAGCCCCAGTTATTGGTAAAAGAAGGCGAACGAGTGCGATGCGGTCAAGCCCTCTTTCATCCCAAAGAGGAGCCGCGCCTGCGCTTTGTTGCTCCGATTGCAGGGCGAATTCAAGCAATCCAGCGAGGACCGCAACGTGTCTTTGAAGCTCTTGTCATCGAGCGCGAGGGTGATGAGGTCGAGACTATAGACTTGCCTCTGGCGCCTGATCCGCTAAGCTACAGTTCCGCTCTGATTCGTACTACATTACTGGCGTCTGGACTCTGGCCAGCCTTTCGCACCCGTCCCTTTCATCGCCTGGCACGCGCAGACAGGGAGCCCTTTGCTATCTTTGTCAACTTGATGGACAGCAATCCTCTCGCTCCCGACATGCGTATCATTCTCAAGGACCGCTCAGCGGACCTGATCACAGGTCTTTCGGTCCTTCTCGGACTCACCTCGGGATCCATCTATGTCTGCCACGGTCCAGAACTTGTCGTCGACGTACCTCGACACGAACGATGGAAATTTGTAGCCTTTGCTGGCCCTCATCCTGCGGGCTTAAGTGGAACTCATATCCATCACCTCGCTCCGGTCGATCTGCAACGCGAAGTATGGTCGCTCGAAGCCCAGGATCTTTTGGCAATAGGCTGCTTATTTCGTACAGGTAAGCTGGAGTTGGAGCGTACACTATCTCTAGGGGGGCCTGGTGTTGTCTCGCCTCACCTGATCCGTTGCCCTCTTGGCTCGTCGTTGCTCGAGCTCACTCGCGGACGTTTGGGGGACGGAGAATTACGCATTATCTCAGGCTCAGTATATACCGGTCGTGCCGCGACTTCTCCTGATCTCTATCTCGGACGATATCACCAGCAGGTGGTCGTCCTACCTGAAGATCGAACGCGGCAATTTTTAGGTTGGGCTGGTCCGGGGCTTAAAAAATTTTCGCTGCTTCCTGTATTTTGGGGAGCATTTTCGCGCAAAAAACTCCGCACCTTCACGACTCGCCAGGGGGGCCAACAGCGGCCCTTTGTTCCCGTCGCGAGCCTTGAAAAGCTTTGTCCTCTGGATATAGAGATATTGTTTTTACTAAGAGCTCTTCTCGCACAAGACGATGAGACCGCTGAGCAGTTAGGTGTCCTGGAATTGGTCGAAGAGGACCTTGGTCTTTTGAGCTACGCTTGCCCGAGCAAGAGCGATTATGCGCGCGCCTTACGCGACTGTTTGGATCGCATAGCTGGAGGATTAGAGCGATGAAGCCTATTCGAAGCTTTATGGAGCGCATTCACCCTCTCTTTGAGAGTGGACGCCCCCTCGAGCGCCTCTATCCTGCCTACGAAGCTATGGATGGCTTTCTCTACTCCTTTGGCGGAGTGAGTCGGGGCCCTTCGCACGTCCGTGATAGCATCGACCTCAAACGAGTGATGATACTGGTTGTCGTCGCCCTGCTTCCTTGTTGTTTTATGGCGTGTTACAACACAGGCTGGCAAGCTTTGTCTCTCATCGAGCGCTATGGTTTGAACCCTGCAGAAGGCTGGCGCATGGGGCTGTGGAATCTCACTGGCCTTCCCTTGCAAAAGCAGTCATTCTCGGCCTCGTTTGTCTGGGGAGCCCTCTATTTTCTGCCCCTATATCTCTGCAGTTTTTTGGTTGGAGCCTTCTGGGAATTGCTCTTTGCAGTCTTACGACGCAAAGAGGTCAACGAGGGCTTTTTGGTTACCAGTCTCCTGTTTCCCCTCACACTCCCACCGACCCTTCCGCTCTGGCAAGCAGCCCTTGGTATCTCGTTTGGGATCGTGGTCGGTAAGGAAATCTTTGGTGGGACCGGACGTAATTTTATGAATCCAGCATTGGTAGGTCGAGTCTTTCTGTTTTTTGCCTACCCTGCGCAGCTGAGTGGTGATCAGGTCTGGCTCGCGTTGCCATCGGATTGTTTGCTAAAGCTTCGAGGTATCGATGGCTTTAGTGGCGCCACTGCTCTCAGCATTGCTGCTAGCAAAGGCCTTGCAGGTATGGTGGCCATGGGATTAAGCTGGGGGGATTTTTTTGTTGGGATGGTACCCGGCTCGCTTGGAGAAGGTTCGAAACTCGCCAGTCTCGGTGGGGCTCTTTTCCTTTTGTTTACAGGCTTAGCCTCCTGGCACATCATCGCTGGTATATGGGTCGGAGCCATGAGCCTAGCGAGCTTACTTTATGTTTGGGGAGGTACGAGCATTCCTATCCTCACCCTTCCTCCCCACTGGCAGTTCGTGCTCGGCAGCCTGGTATTTGGCAGCGTTTTTATGGCGACCGATCCTGTCTCCGCCGCCATGTCTCGACTCGGCCGTTGGCTCTACGGTCTTCTGATTGGTTGCATGATCATCGTCGTTCGCGCTTTTAATCCAGCCTTTCCCGAGGGAGTTATGCTGAGCATCCTCTTTGGGAATGCCTGTGCTCCCTTGTTTGACTACTTAGCCCTGCGCCTTTCTCAACGTAGGCGACGATTGAGGAGGACGACATGAGCGAAAGTCCTCTGCGTATTCTTACCATCACGGCTCTCCTCTGTGTTGTCTGTGCGGGCCTCGTCGCAGGCTCCGTTGTCCTTCTTAGGCCTCGTCAGGAGCGAAATCAGGATCTTGACCGCAAGCGCAATATCCTGCTCACCGCAGGATTGATTGCTGAAGGTGCGGGGGAGGCCGAGATTCTCGAACGCTTTCAGCAAAAAGTTCATCTCCAAACACTGTCTACAGAAACGGCAAAGAAGCCGCTCACTCTCTATGAAATTCGCGAGGACAGCGTGCTTTCTATGGTCGTTCTCCCCATCGAGGGCAAGGGGCTATGGTCGACCCTTTATGGCTTTTTAGCTGTGAAAGCTGACGGCAATACAATCGCGGGTCTGCGCTTTTATCAACACGGCGAGACTCCAGGACTAGGGGGCGAAGTAGATAACCCTCTCTGGCTTGCACTTTGGCCAGGTAAAGAGCTAAGGGATGCCGAAGGGAACTATCGGTTAGAGGTCATCAAGGGTCGTGCTGATCGTAGCAAAGCCGAGGCCCTTCGCCATCAAGTGGATGGTCTCAGTGGAGCCACCCTCACTACCCAGGGTATCCAACTTTTTCTCAGCGAGCAGCTGGGCCCAAGCGGCTATGGGCCCTATCTCAAAAGCCTTTCGACACGAGGGAAGCTATGAAAGCTAAAACACCGGCGCAAGCAGCTTTTTTTGATTCGATCATTCGCAAAAATCCCGTCACCATCCAAGTCTTGGGTATCTGCTCCTCACTGGCTGTCACAAATAATCTCAAGACAGCTTTGGTCATGGCCCTTTCTGTGACAGCCGTCACAGCTGCCTCGAATGTCCTGATAAGTCTTTTGCGCAATCACACGCCAGCTAGTATTCGCCTCTTGGTACAGATGACCGTCATCGCTTCGCTGGTGATTGTGGTGGATCAGATTTTGCGGGCTTATGTCTTTGAGCTCAGTAAAAAGCTGAGCGTTTTTGTAGGTTTGATCATTACCAATTGTATCGTCCTCGGTCGAGCCGAAGCCTATGCTCTATCACATCCTCCTTGGCTCAGCTTTTTAGATGGTCTTGGCAATGGTTGTGGGTACGGCCTCGTTCTGTTGAGCATCGGTAGTTTAAGAGAATTGTTGGGTTCGGGGACCCTCTTTGGTTGGACTGTTTTGCCCGTGGTTCAACGGGGAGGCTGGTATGTACCCAACGGTTTAATGCTCATGCCAGCGGCAGCTTTTTTCCTGATCGGTGCTTTGATTTGGATCGTTCAAGAGAGCGTTGGGAAAAAGTCTTAGCGAGCTTGTGAGGTGAATGCTATGAACCACTACTTCAATCTCTTTCTCAAAGCTGTTTTTGTCGAGAACATGGCGCTCTCCTTTTTTCTGGGAATGTGCACTTTTGTAGCCATTTCGCAATCGATAGAAACAGCCTTAGGACTTGGCTTAGCAGTAATTTTTGTCCAGACAATCACCGTTCCGCTCAACTATCTGGTCCATCATTATTTCTTAGCGCCTGGAGCCCTAAGTTGGCTAGGCATCAACTATGATCTCACTTTTCTTGGACTCTTGAGCTATATCGCAGTCATCGCAAGCTTTGTGCAGATTCTAGAAATGGCTTTGGACCGCTATGTGCCAAGCCTTTATCAAGCGCTGGGAATATTCTTGCCTCTGATCACAGTAAACTGTGCGATTTTAGGAGGAACTCTGTTTATGGTCGAACGCAACTATAATTTTGGCGAGAGCATCGTTTATGGCTTTGGCACTGGTTTAGGTTGGGCCTTGGCTATCGCTCTGCTCGCAGCAGTTCGGCTTAAACTCCGTTATGCGGATGTCCCACGAGGCCTGCGGGGCCTTGGTATTGTATTTATGACAGCCGGTCTCCTAGCTTTGGCCTTTCTCTGTTTTTCGGGCATTCAGCTCTAAAGGGGTTCCATATGTGGGAAATTGCTGTCGCAACCCTTCTTTTTACACTGCTCTTGATGTTTCTGGTCGTACTTATTCTTATCGCCAAAGCTCGTCTGGTCGCTGGCGGTATGCTAAAAGTTTTGGTCAATCAGCAAAAGACCATGACCATCTCACGGGGTAGCAAACTGCTCGAGGCACTCCGCGGCGAAAAGATTTTTCTCTCGTCAGCCTGTGGTGGCGGTGGCGTCTGTGGACAGTGCAAAGTGCGAGTCCTTGCGGGAGGAGGCGTTCCTGCTCCCACTGAGCTTCCTCATCTCTCGCGCCAGGAGCGAGAGCACGGCGTGCGCTTAGCATGTCAGTTGATGTGCAAACAGGACCTGGAGATAGAAGTTCCCGTAGCTGCCTTTGGAGCTCGCCAGTGGCGCTGCAAAGTGCGCTCGAGTCGCCTGGTCGCTACCTTTATCAAGGAGATCGTCCTCGAACTAGCTCCTGGCGAAGAGCTTCCCTTTCGAGCTGGTGGCTATGTGCAAGTGTCTGCTCCTGCGTTTCAGGTCGCTTTTCGTGATTTTGTAGTGCCTCCGCAGTATCGAGAGGACTGGGATAAGCTCAAGCTCTTTTCGCTGCATGCTCAAAGTCAGAGCCCTCTTGAACGAGCTTATTCACTTGCTAATTATCCTGGGGAGAAAGGTATCGTCATGCTCAACGTGCGTATTGCCACGCCTCCTCCCCTCAAACCTGAAGCACAGCCTGGTCTGATGTCCTCTTATTTATTCTCCCTAAAGCCTGGCGCTGAGCTTACAATTTCAGGGCCTTTCGGCCAATTTTTTGCGATGGAAACGAAGAGGGAAATGGTCTTTATCGGAGGTGGTGCGGGCATGGCCCCACTCCGCTCGCATATCCTCGATCAGCTCTGTCGCCTGAAGACTACACGTAAAATTAGCTTTTGGTATGGAGCTCGGAGTCAACGCGAGCTGTTCTATAAGGAAGATTTTGATAGAATGCAAAAGGAGAACACTAACTTTCGTTGGTATGTGGCTCTCTCCGCACCTTTACCAGGCGATGAAGGTACGGGTTACATCGGCTTTATCCATCAGGTTCTCTATGAGGAATATCTCAAAGACCACCCTGCACCTGAGGACCTTGAGTATTATCTCTGCGGACCACCTCTCATGAGCCGAGCTGTCATCGACATGCTCTTGCACTTAGGAGTTCCTCGTGATCAGATTTTCTTTGACGACTTCGGCGCTTAAATTCCGTTGGCTCTTCCTAGGTCTTGTCATCTTAGGTGTTGGCCTGGGTCTTTGGTTAGCGCATCTCAAACAAATCGCCGAGACACCGCCGCCAGAAATTCAAATCTTTGAAGGTCGAGCGCAGGGTACAGAATATCACATGAGCTATGTGGGTCCTCTCGATCCTGGACTGTCAGAAGAGGTCACAAGTTTTCTCGCAGACTTTGATACCATCTTTTCGAATTATCGCGCTGATTCTGAAATCAGTCGCTTTAACGCAAGTCAAAGTACAGATTGGTTTCCCGTCGATCCCCGGCTCGCTGCCCTTCTCCATCGCGCCAAGGGGTTTTCTGAGCAGAGCCAAGGGCTCTTTGATGTCACCATCGGTGCTTTAGTCAAAGCCTGGGGCTTTGGAGCCTATAAGCGCAACCCACCGCGTATCCCGAGCGAGCAAGAAATCGCTGCTGCGATGGCTTTGGTAGGTCATCAGCACCTCACCGTTCAGCTCCAGCCCCCCGCCATCAAAAAAGATATCCCGGGTCTTTTGATAGATCTTTCCGGCATTGCACAGGGCTATGCTGTGGACCTGGTAGCGGATCTCTTTGAGCGCCGCAATCACAGCTCGTACCTGATTGAAATAGGAGGCGAGACCTTTACCAAAGGCCGTAAGGCTCCCGGACAGGATTGGACGCTAGCCATTGAGTCTCCACGGGCTGAGCCGGGCACTTATGCGCAACTTATCCATCCAAAAGGCTTGGCCCTAGCCACTTCAGGTGACTACCGCAACTACTTTGAAAAGGACGGCAAGCGCTACTCTCATCTCCTCGATCCACGCACAGGGCGCCCTATTACTCACAAGCTCGCATCCGTCTCAGTTTTGGCCAAAGATTGTACGACCGCTGATGCTATGACCAAGCCCTTTATGGTGCTAGGTCCTGAGCAAGGGCAAAAACTCGCCGAACAGCTGAAGATGCCGATTTATCTGATCATCAAAGGCGAAAAAGATTTTGAAGAGAAGAGTGCTGCAGGGTTTGATAAGTATATCGTAACAGACTAGAGGTGCGCTTATGACACCATTTTTTGCTACCGTCTTCGTTTACATCTGCTTTGTGGCCGCCTTAAGCCTTTCTCTGTGGTGGAAAGGCAGGCCGCTGTGTTTTGGCTGTCAAAGGAAGTGCGAAACAGGAACCTGCCACCGCAAGTGACTAAAGTGCGGGACAACAGGTATTGGCTACCCGACGACGACCGCTCTCAAAGTATCCATAGCAGTAATTCTTGCTCGTCCAATAGTTTTCACGACCACAATAGGCGACGGGTTGCGGCTGCCTGGTTGGTGGCGCGAGGCCGTCATTAGGTTCAAGAGGCGTGACTATCACTGGGGCCCGAGATGGCTTGCTTGGCAAAGGCTCTGTCTTGACTTCAACGTTTGCGTTGTGACTCTCCCCCGTCCTTGAAAGCGATACTTCCACCGGGAAATGATCCGAGATAAGTTTGGCAGACTCAGGTGCTAAGCCAAAAGCTTCGCTAAAGCGAAATACACCAGAACCCTGGACAAGGCGCGGCACAGCTCCAAAACCGAGCAGTCTATCGTAGGCACACTGTCCCTGCGCTATCGTCGTATCAAGGCCATCCGGCAAAAGGAGGCTAGCTGTATCGTCGAAGTATTGAAAGCCACGGCGAGCATCGTAGTACCCACAGTCTGCATTCAAATCCCCCATGAGGAGCACATCACGACTCTGAAAACGCTGAGTGGCATCGCGATAGACTTCGCCTAGCGCTGTCAGCTCACCGATCACATCGCGCGGCGTCACATGAATCCCGATCAGAGTGAGCTCCAACCCAGCAGAGCGGATACGGCTCACCATAGGTTCGCGCTCGAACGCATCGCGCTCATCGTCATAGACGTATGTGTTAAGGACTTCGACGCGACGGGCGTCATAGATGAGACCGTACTGTTCTTTGGAAGTTGTCCGTCCCAGACGTTCGCTGACGCTGACTTGATAATCTTTAGACGTTCCAGCAACAGAACCTTGGAGCTGGCGGAGCAACTCATAAATCGCAGTATTTTCTGAATCACGGATTTCTTGGATGAAGACGAGGTCGTAACGAGAGAGGATGCGGGTCAGGATTTCTAGGGTCGAGGGATTGCTGATTTTGGTCTGGCCGAACACTTGTATGTTGAAAGAAGCGATGCGCAAAGGGGACGAGTCGAGGGCTTGGGCCGGTTGCGGGGATGAAAACATCCAACACATCAACCAACATAAAAGAAGCTCGCGTATCCTCTTGCAGTGCATGGGGCTCATCGCTACTCCGGTATCGAATTTATCGATGCGGGAGATCTACCCGCAAACCCCGGGTCACGTCAAATGCTTAATGAAAGATTTTCCCGATGTTCACAAAACCGAGGCGAATCTTTACAAACCACAACCCTGCCCTACCTCGGAGCGATGATATCTAAGACTCTTTTTTCTGCATTCTTCGGACTCGATGCAAAAAAGAGTATCAGGAAGCGGCCCCAAAAGAAAGCGAGAAACTCTATAGAAACGCGAGCGATTTCATGCTGCTAAAGGGTCGTTCCGCGCAAGCCAAAAGTGATAAACGTGCCCTTTTCCTTCCAGTCTTGCGAGGGGTCATCCACGAACTCTTTGGCAGTGCTTTTTGACAGACTTGTCTGATAGGCAACACCTTTGCCTTCCATCGCTCGTGTGCCAAAGCCAAGAGTCAACTGAAGTTGACGAGCTACAAAAACGCCGATTTGCCCCGTATATTCCTGCAAAGAGATTTCCGTACGTTCGGCAAGCACCTGACAGTTTGCCCCGCAGGAGTAAGCGAAAAGGGCCGAGTCATCCTCTTCACGATAAAGGAAGCCCTTGTTGGTGGAGGCTGCGACAGAGAGGCTGATAAAAGAGCGTGGCATCACATGAAGCTCGAGGACTGGACCGCGATAATCGTAGTTAAAAGAACCCGACTCGCGCTTAGAGCTATAGGTGGCCGTGTAAAAGCCGATTTTTTGATAGCCGAGACTCATGCCCACAGGCCCAAGATGCAAAAGTTGAACTCCAGCGCGAAGCCGCAGAGCTGCGATATCTTCTTTGCGAATGGTTCCCTTCTCCATCAGAAGATCGCCATAACTCGAAGCGGCAAAGCCATGCTCAAAAAGATTTTTGCTTTCCTGAGCAGTCCCTGTACCAGCCCCAAAAACTGCGCTTAAAACCACCAAAGGCGCAAGTCTGGTCGAAATTTCTGCAAACTTTCCAAGCTTCATGGCTCTTCCTCCCTGCTGAGCGATCGCGGCTCTGCTACGTCTAGTTTTGTCCCGCCCACTTTTTGATCTTATCACGCCAGGTCAATTTCTTTTTGGTTTTGGGCACAATCTTTTGGCCCTCGCCACCTGACCCACTTGCTTGGCTCCTGGTCACCTGGGAACGTTGCGATCGCTGTCGATGGGCTGCGGGTTCTGAGCGCTGCTCGACCTCTGGTGCGTTCGTGCTGCCCTCTCCACGTCCACCTCCGCGCCTGCCTCTGCGGCGGCGACGACGCAGCTTTTTCTCAGGGCTATCAGCGCTGCCAGCAGCTTCGCCTTCCCCTTCACCGTCCGCTTCGCGTCTTGGAAATTCGTTCCAATCGAGCAGATAAACCTCATCCGCCAAAGCTACTAAATCGCGGTTCACAGTGCTGGCGTGACCGCACCAGAGGGTCAAGGTCACCCCGTGCTCTTTGGCTGCTTCCACCGCAGGGACAAAGTCGCTATCCCCTGCCACTAAAATAGCATGCTGAATATGTCCTGCTGCAGCATGTCGCACAAGATCGACCGAAAGCAAGACATCGACCCGCTTTTGTTCGTAGACCTCTCTCTGCCCTTCCCAACGCTTTTGCAATTTGCCAAGGCGCATCGCCCATCGTCCGAGGCTCTCGATCTCGTGCACAAATTTGCTGTGCGTCTCCATCCGCTTGAGCTCGTCTTCGGTTGGCTCGGGCGACATGTAAGGAGCGCAGTAGTAATAGTAGCAGCGCAGTAGATCGAGTGGAAACGAGGCTCGGAGAGGGTTCAGTAGATATTCGGCGAGTTCTCCGTAATCCGCTTCGATGTTGTGCATCTTGAGTTGGGTCTGGATATAGCCACCGTCGATAAATATGGCTGCTCGCACGCGCTTCTCCTTTTCTCTTAACCAGTCTTAGTGGCGTTATAACGCGAAGTCCGCGTTTTTCTATAGCAAAGAAGACTCGTAAAGTCCTCTTAAACCCTGGCTCCCGGCTTGCCCCTATCGGTACGTGTCCAGCTTGTCGGGGCTTTGGCTTTTAACAGACGAATCTTCCAGATCATGTAGAACGGTGCTGCGCCAAGCGTCCAGGCATAGCGCAAGGGCAAGCGTAGACGAAGGAAGGGGCTTAGCAAGTAGAGCCCGAAGCAGCTGAGCGTTACAATAGTCAGAATGGCGAGCAGCTGATAAGCTGCCTTTGATCCTTCGGGCGAAAGCCAATAAAAACCAGCCGCGAGAAGCAGGTAGAGAGCGAGCACGCTCACGTAACGACTCAGAGCTGGCATAAAGAGATCGGCGCTCAGTAAATACCTCTGCCAGATCAGCAAAGGAAACTCGTTGAGCTTGAGACTATAACGTTCTCGCAACTGCTTGCGACCGTGCTCCCAACGTAACTGCTGAGTTTCGGCTGCTTTGTTCCGTTCGGCGAGTATTTCGCCATACACACTCACCTCTGGAGCGAAATAGACTCGCTCTCCAAGACTTCTCAGATACCAACTGAATTCGAGATCTTCGGCCAAACCATAGGCTTGCCATGGCACTCTCTGCAGAGCAGTCCAGGCGAGACACATGCCATTCCCACGAAAAGCACAGCCCAAACCAAGCCTATCTTGCCCCCACAGCCAAGTACCGTTGAACAGTGCAAATGCATAGGTCATCATGCGCGTACGAGGGCTTTCCTCTGCGTTAGAGACGGAGTAGTAAGCCTGTATCCACTCTTGCCCCACATTCAAACGCCCCGCAAAGGCTCGTAGGAGCTGCGTATCGACTTCCGTATCAGCATCGATAACGATGATAGCATCTGGATTTTTGCTGCGCTTCTGTAACTGCTGAAAGGCGTATTCGAGAGCAAAACCTTTGCTTCTGCGCACTTTATCTTGCCGCTCGAGCACTGTCACCCCAAGTTCGCGGGCTAGGGCGGCCGTCTTATCTTCACAGTTGTCGGCGACCACCAGGATTTCAAAGAGCTCCTTGGCATAATCTAAGTTTTGCAAATTTTTTATCGTCTTGCTGATATGCAGCTCTTCGTTATGGGCAGGCACAACGATCACAAAAGACTTGTGGCTTGCATTGGGAAATTCCTTGCGGCGCGGCCAGTAGATTCCCAAGACCAGAGCCAAGAGTAAAATATGAAAGGGCAGTTGATAGAGCCAGACAAAGAGAGCGAGGAGATAGAGACACCAGGCCTGTTGCATTGCCAACCTTTCTACTTCTCGTAGCTAAAACTCAAAAGATGCATACTGTATCCAGGGAGACGAAACTCTGGATTTTTTAAGTCACGAATGGACGTGCGGCTCGGTCTGAGGACCTCTTCTTTGCCTTGCATCTGATAGCTCACCAGCAGTCCATCGCGAGCTGCAGTCCAGGCTTTGAGATCCAGCTTCACGTTCTGCTCGCGTTCATCCTTGTTCACCAAGACAAGAGTCGCCCGCTTTTGCCGACTATTCTGAGCGGCGAATACCGAAAGCTTCTCGCGTATCCCCCAATCATTCTCGATCCACTCCTCTGCAAAACCCGAACCTTTGCCATCGTAGTTACGAAAAAGCTCAAAAGCCTGACGAGGAGCTTCATCACGCTTGGGAAAATCCCAGAAATGAGCCGCATAGAGGCCCGTCTGTGCAAAAATGCCCAAGGCCTCCGCCTGTGCGATGGCACCGGTCATGTCGCGTTCGGAGCGAAAGTTATACTCGCCCAGCGAGACTTTGAGTGTGGGTTTATAGCGCTGGGCGAGTTCCTGTAGTCTCGGTATGAGGTAAATCGTCTCATCGATCCAACTCTGATCCCTATGCTTGCGATCCCAAAGCGAGCGCGTTGCTTGCAGGAGAGCCTTGCGTCGCCCTGGATGTGAATCGTCTCCAGCGGGCCAACGATCTTTTTCTGGATAAAAGTGAACATCCAAAACATCGAGGAGGGACATCTTAGCTTTCTGTTCTTCAGCCCTGAGCTCTTGTAAAAACCATTCGAGAAAAGGCTTGTCGCCATGGGCTTTGCGGTCCAGACGTTTTTGAAAATTATTCCACGGCCCTTCGATATCATAGCCTGAATACTGCATTTCCATCCAACCCCAGGCCGCTGGACCAACGATGACAGCCTCGGGATCTGCCTTTCTCACCGCCTTGGCAAAGCTCACAAAGCGATCGAGATAGCTCTGGTAGCGCATTGGCTCTGGCTGCACATCGCGGTGCGTCACATGCCAGAGCATCGGTTCGTTATCGAGAATATAAAAGTGCGGCGAGCTACCAAAATCTTTTTTGAGCTCCCGTACCCAAGACGCAACAAACTCAGGGCTATTGGGCACACTGGTCCGCCGTGGTTCGCTCGGCAAAGGCTTACCTGAAGGATCGCGACCATTGCCAGCTTCGCCATCAAAGGCTTCTTGCTTGGGGTAGAGTGAGCGAGGATAACTCACCGATTCACGATCCTTGGCAATCCATGGCAGCATCGGCAGGGTGATCATAGAAGCAGCCCCGGCCTTACGATTTTCGGCCATAAACTGCCGAATCATGCCCTGGGGGCCGCCGTAGTTTCGAAAGTACCAGTCGGAAGCACTCGACCAGGCGTCGATCTTATAATTGAAACGACTACTGGTATTGCCACCCCAGCGATAGATGCCTGGACGCAGATCCCAGACTCTTTCGGCTGCTCGATTTTCGTGCAGATAACTGCCAAAGCCATAGATATAGGGGCTGATGCGCCGAGGGCTCTTTTCCCGAGTAAAACGCACTGTCGCCCCAGGTCCAGCTTCAAGCGAACCAAAGGACAAAAGGGCCAGGAGGAGCACACATCGCTTCATCGTCATGTCTCACAATCAAAATGCTATTATAAGGGCAAGCAGGCAGCTGAGTAAACGCTCCTCTTGAGCCGCAGACTAGTCCCGCTTACAATTGAGGGAAGCGATTCTCAGTCGTTCGTGTTTTGCTGCCCGAGGTGATCGTGACTGCTATTTTTCAACTGGGACATGCTGCCATCCATTGCCTCTCGCGGCAGGAAGCTATCGAAGCTATCCTTGCGATGGCGATCTCGCCACGTGCCCATGCGGTGGTCACACCTAATTCAGATCACATCGTTATGCTCGAAGACAATGCCGAGCTGCGCGCAGCTTACGCAAAAGCTGACCTGGTCCTTGCCGATGGCATGCCATTGGTCTGGGCCTCGCGCTGGATAGGACCACGCCTACCCGAACGCGTGACAGGCGCTGAGCTCATGCCTCTGCTCTGTGCCGAGGCTGCTCGCCGCCAACTGCGCGTCTACTTTTTAGGAGCAGGCCCTGGGATAGCAGAGGAAGCTAAGCGGCGGCTCGAAGAGGAATATCCGGGCCTTCAGGTCTGCGGGACCTACAGCCCTCCCCTAGGCTTTGAAAAAGATGCCTCTCAAAATAGGGTTATCCTCGAACGCCTGCGGGCTGCCGAGGCTCATCTGATCTTTGTGGGCCTTGGCGCTCCCAAACAAGAGCTCTGGATCGCAGCCCATCAAGATCAGCTCTCGCGCGGCGTCTTCTTAGGGGTCGGTGCAGCTATCGATTTTTGTGCAGGCCATATCAAACGAGCCCCCATCTGGATGCAAAAGCTCGGGCTCGAATGGACCTATCGTTTGCTCCAAGAGCCACGACGCCTTGCCAGACGTTATCTGCGTGACACCCAAGTCCTGCGCATCATCTGGCAAGAGTGGCGAAGGACCCGACGCCAGTGAACCTCACTCGTAGATCACCAGGGCTGCACTGAGCAAAAATCCTGCGCCCTGTCCTGGATAGACCGCACCTCGATAGAGACCTTCGTAGCGAATCTCATTCTCTTTACCCAGAACCATCATGCTTGTAACATCCTGACGATGCATATCGACCTGGCGTCCTGGACACCAGCCGCTGCGGCCATACCACCAAGTTCCGTATTGGTTCGGCACCGTCCCACTCGCCACTTGGCCCTCACAGCCGCGATCACTGCCTGCTATCGCAAAACTTCGCTCAAACGACTTGCCATTGACCCAAAAGCGATGGGTGGTATCGCAAAACTCCGCACAATTCCCTGGCTCTTGCATCCCATGACCGGTGATAACACTGACAAGCTCCACACGCTTGGCTGTCGCGGGTATCATCTGACGAAAAGGTGCACGTTTTGAATTGTAGTCGGCACCAAAGTTGGCCCCAAAGCCTTCTTGAAACATGACCATGGTTTGTACCGGACGTTCTTTGAGACCTTTTTTGCCAAAACGAAGACTCAGATGAATTTCATAAGGCTGCCCCGCTTTAAAGCCAAACCGATGCTTTCCACCGGCTTTGAGCAGAGGCAAAAAAGGACTCACATCATGCACCCAACGACCAAGCCGATGATAGGTCGATATCCAACGCCCAAACTCCCTATCGCAGAGCTCCGGCTTATCTGGCTGACAGAGATAGAGGACCAGGGCCTCATCCCAAGCGGGGCAAGCCCCCAGCTCTTCTCCTCCGGGACAAGCTGCGGTGAGATCGAGCTCGAGCGAATCATAGGCCGAAAGCTCCTCAGGCGATGGCAGTACGACGTCAGCATACACGATGCTATCGGGCTTGTGCTCGGCTGCAACTTCGCCTCGAAAGACCGGGATGACCTTGGTCTCATAGCGAGCCAAGGTCTCTTCGCGCTGCGCTTCGTAGTTATAATAAATTGCCTCATTCGCCAGCATCGCGAGGTTCACCCCAAAGTCATCTTTTTGCACAAGATAACGATCCGGATCCCCGTAACTACCGACATAACGAATCCTCTGCTGCCGATCGACACCAATCCCCCACCCCGGATTACGTAGCATATCGCCGACCCAACCCTTGAGAGCCGTCACCGACTCAGGGACGATGTGAAGATGCTTGCGCCAGTGTGCTTGCTGCTCGGCATTCATCGTTTGATAGGCAGCATCGAGCCCACTTTGGAGCTGTTGGAGCGAGCGTTTTCGCACGCCCTCCTCACTAGCAACAGACACAAAGAACACATGCGTGTTGCGGGGAAGAGCTGCAATCAACGCTGGCACATCGCTTTGCCAGAGCGAGGTCCTATACTCTTTCACCTGCTCTGGAATATCTTGGACAATCAGATAGCTATCACAGCCCGAGAACTCTCGAGAGAATTGAAACACACCCTCTGTGGTCGGCAATTCAAAATCAGGAGCGATCGTACCTAGACCTGGCGAACTGGAGCTGGGTTGAAAGGGCTGTGAGCTGAGTCCTAAGGACTCACAGTAGGAACTGCTCTGGCTCCGCAGCTGACTCTGCGGGGATATTGTCTTACAGGCCAAGGAACTGAGAAAACTCAGGCTTATCACTGCACAGGAGCGAGCTAGCATGGCGCTTCAACCTCAAAACATAAGATGAATAGGGTACTCTCCTTTCTAGTCTAAAGGATGAACTCATTGCCTCCCAAGCTCGTTCTCAAAATATATGTGCGAGTTCCTCGTAAGATGGACTGGTTAAGAGTCTGGGCTCTGCGTGCGTCCCACAAAAATCCTGACCGGCGAGCCTTCTGCGACGAGAGTCGAATGCACTTTCGTCATATGCCGTGTGATCGCCTCAGGATAGCGGTTTTTCCAAGCACCGGACAGTGTGCAAGGCACAGCATTCCAGACCTTCCACGAGGGATGTTCGACCTCGTATTCAACGGTTCTACCTTGACGAGCCTGGACGTAGCCGTAGTAATGCTCGGTGATAAAGTGAGGGAGACTTCCTGAAGCAAAGTGTTGACCTGCACCGCTTAGCTCAGCCTTTAAAGAGGCCTGAGCGAGTGCCTCGCCCCACACATGCTGCAAGCTTCGCCGATCGTTCTCTTGAGAGGCAGTAAACTGCATGGGTTCTGCAACATAGCGCTCGCCATAAAAGAGGCGTGCTGTCCAAGCTAAGGTACGATGGGGAACAATCTCTTTGAGAAACACGACGCCTCGCCTCCAACTCGTCTGCCCTTTATCGTCCTGCCTCTTTCGTACATAAAAGCGAAGATTCACTTCGGCAAAGTCGCCATGAAAGGGCAGACTCATCCCTAAAAGGGAGGTTCGCACAAAAGCAAAGGCGACCACAGAAACCAAGGTGAGACCTTCATATTCATCGAGCTCGGCACCCACAGGTACATAAGGCGCGAGCACTTCAGCAGGCACTGCATAGTTCACAAAGATCAGATCGCGCCACTGGGCTGTCAGAAACACCTGTTTGCGAGGCCTAAAGACGGGAAGATGCGATGGAAATTCTTTAACAAAGAGTGGGCGTTGGACTTCAGGCAGCACTTCACAGATATTGGGGTGTTTGGCTCTTCCAAGGATATGATAGCGATTCCGAGCGTAGAGATCGTAGAGAGAATTTGTTAGAAAGAGGGGCAGTAGACGCAAAAGACAAAGAAGATGCCACGGCCAGCCTAATTCGGCAAAGATCACCAAGACAGCTGCAAAGCGACAGTAGAGTTGGCCATTTTTCCAAACCACAAGGCTCGAGCTTAAATCAAGGCCAAGGTCATCACGGATCTGCTGAGCGAGAGCTTTAC
>JACCDP010631341.1_pt1 | contig 20007 bp, 16 predicted proteins | sample 7445841 | NCBI WGS metagenome assembly JACCDP01 (sample SAMN15323441, study PRJNA562643) | freshwater metagenome | isolation source: river surface water | place: USA:Blue River Watershed | collected 2017-08-17
ATGTAAACATTGATATTGATAACAATGTAAAAACATAGGGATGTAAAATATTGACATCCAAATATTTCAGATGTCAATGTTGATGTAATAACATACCCATGTAAACATTGATATTGATAACAATGTAAAAACATAGGGATGTAAAATATTGACATCCAAATATTTCAGATGTCAATGTTGATGTAATAACATACCCATGTAAACATTCCCTATAGTTTTGAACTATAGGGAATATCCAATGTTAAATTCTTACAATGTTGATGTCAATTTCAATATCATTCTTAAGCAGACTCGCTTACGCTAATCCATAACCTTTATCGGCATCATCGTAGGCCATACCGTCGCGGTGCATCGCATATTCGTGGGCAAAGAGTTGTTCTTCCACTTCTCCTGCGCCACGGACGGAGGCGGTAGGCAGGACGACCTTGTGGTTGATGGTCTCTGCGACGGCCTTGAATTCGTCCGACCCGCTATCGACACCAGGGGCAAAAGGGTGTACCTCCATGGCAGGGGTGTCATAGGTCGGCTGAATGGGGGCAGTAGGAGGGGTCTTCAGGACTTCCAGAGCGGGGCTCACTGTGTCAATCTTGAACAGCTTCTCGTCGTGCGAAGTGTAGCCAGCGGCAATCTTGTACTTGTTGCGCTGGATGAAGACGAGACCGACTACAAGCAGGGCCATAATGCCGAGCATGGGGCTCTCCATTGCATAGATGAGAACAAGAAGGATGAGAACGGCGCGGACAATAATATTATCGGCAAGGGCAAGTATACCGCCAGGCAGAAAAGGGACAATTAGAAAGAGGAGGGCAAAAACGCCGAAAACTTTCATATTACGGGTCATTTAGGGCAGTGCCGAGGGCAATTCTAATAATAATGCGCCATAAAAATTGACAAATTTACATTCTATACCCCAATCAATAAGGAATCATCAACCGCCATTTCCTATCGTGCTACACTATAGGAAATGTCTAAGGCAAGTCGATTGTTGACGAGTAAGGGTTATGCCGTGCTGAAGATGTCCCTTTCGACCGAGGAGGAAGAACGGATTCAGAAAGAACTCACGATGACTCCGCGGGTAAATACGAAATTCATGGGCGTAGGTGGAAAGGCGGCGTCGTTCCCCATTTACTTCGAGAGCTCCACACGATATTACCTGCCGCGCCACTGGGCACGGGCGCATTATGGTCCTGAAGAGGGAACGACTTTACCGGAAGGCGTCCCACTGCCGGCATCGGCCACCTTTACAGGTAAGCCATTCGATTACCAGGAGGCGATTATCCAGAGCTTCTTTGACGCCGGCGGGGAGGGACTCGTATGTGTTCCTTGTGGAAAGGGTAAGACCTTTATGGCCCTCGCCATTGCCGCGCGGGTGGGTCGACGCTTCTTGGTCGTCGTGGATAAGGAATTCTTCTTGGAGCAATGGCGAGCGGAAATGGGGAGATTCTTTCCTGGGCTGCGAGTGGGAATCTTACAGGGAGATCGGTGCGAGACAGATGCGGCGCGATGGGATTGCACTATAGTAATGATTCAGACTCTGGTTCAACGGCCGTTCCCCACGGAGACTTTCGCCGGCTACGGGTTAGCAATCTTTGACGAGTGCCACCACTTGGGAGCGGCCCAGTTTTCGCAGAGTCTCGCCAAGATTCAGATGCGGTACATGCTCGGTCTCTCAGCCACGCCAGAGCGGGAGGATGGTATGGAGTCGGTATTTCATTATCACATTGGCCCGCCGGTCTACCGTGAGCGAACGCGTGAACAGGACGACGGAGTCCAGGTTCGTGTCATCCAATACCGCACGACGGACACATCCTATAGTGAAGAACCAACGGACTGGCGTGGGGAAGTTGTTATGGCGAAGCTCCTGGGACAGGTGGTAGAACATGAAGAGCGAACCCAGATGGTGGCGGAGGTCGTGCGACGGATTAAGAGGGAGAACGCGGCTTACAACATTCTCATCCTCAGTGAACGAAAAGTGATGTTGGAGCGACTGGAAGAACTCCTGGGCGGACTCAAGGGTAGCACTGTAGGATGGTATGTTGGGGGGATGAAGGACAAGGACCGAGAGAAGACGGCGGCCGAGGCGGACATTATCCTGGGGACATACAGTATGGCCCAGGAGGGGTTGAATATTCCGAAGTTGTCATGTTGTATTCTGGCGAGTCCGCGGAAGCGGGTGGAGCAGAGTGTTGGTCGTATCCTGCGACAGAAGAAGGAGGAACGAAAATGTTCCCCTCTCATTGTGGATATTGTCGATATGCATGGCCTGTATCAGGGCCAATACAGAAAACGGGCGAAACTCTATAAGGAATGTGGTTATCGTATGTATGCACAGGACTATGAGGAGGGCGAGTTCAGTGAGTTGCGAGAGGTGAAGGCGCGGGCGAAAGCGGGTGGTAAGGCTGGTGCCAAGGGGAAGGCGGTGGCCGAGTCCACGGATAGCGACTCAGAGGATGAGAAGAAGCGTGGTCCGCAGATTGCCGATGACAGTGATGAAGAGTAAAAAGTAGTAATCCCTATAGTGTAGCATTATAGGGATTAATTTTTAGTTATGTTTAGTGCTTACGACTTAGGCTCTTACGCTGAGTGCGCTTCTTGGACTTACGAGTCTTGCGCTTCGCTGAGCGCTTTCCACCCTTCTGAAGGCATGGACCAGAGACAACAGGCTTGCTGGCATCATACCCCTTATAAATTTCGTATGGGGGCATACCTGCGTTATTCCCGCCAGCGGGGGCTTCCACGCCGAAACCGGCTTTAGGTGCCTCGTATACGGGGTTAGCAGCGCTATAGGGAGCAGTGAGAGTGAGGGGGGAAGACGGATTCATGGGAGGGGCAAAGGCGCTGGCGAGATCCGAGGCACCGCCGCGCATTGTCTTGCGCTTACGCTGAGTGCGCTTCGCTGACCGTTTCACTGACCGCTTGCCCTTGCTTAGGCGCTTCGCTGAACGCTTACCGCCCCAGAACTTGAGGGAACTGAGGAAACTGGTAGGGGGCGCGGCAACTGGCATATCGGACACTGCCGCTGAGGGGCCGACGGCACCACTTTCGCAGCCGAGGGCGCGCTGGTTGGCAATGGGGTTCACTCCGCCAACGACCTCAAAGTCGGTGCGTGAGTAACCAATACCGCCGCCGCCACCACGCTGAGAACGCTTGCGTTGGGTGCGCTTACGCTTCCCACCCCAGAACTTCAGAAAGCCGAGAGGGCCTGAAGGAGCAGCGGTAGCAGCAGACGCAAAACCGGGGAGACCACCAGCAGGGACGCTAATGGAAGGGGCCTTATAATCACAATCAGTAAAGACCTTATTCACCTGGCCGTAGTTATTGACGCCGGCAATCTTCGAGCCGTCAAAAGTCCACTGGTTGGTGAGGACACCGCCCAGTTGGTTGTTCTTACGCCCATTGCGGGCGCAACGATTTTTACGATGCTTGCGGGAAAGTCCTGCCATTCTAATTACAGGAGATGTAAAAAAGATACCCTATAGTGAAAGCTTTAGGAATACACTATAGGATTGATGTTTTGTTGGGTTCTTTCGGTTCTTAGCATGAAATGCTAATTACTTCGCACTCGCATAGAGAGTTCCTCGGTTCTCAAAGACTGAGGACTTCGGATGAGCTTCGCTCATCCCTCAGTAATTAGCATGAAATGCTAATTAGTTCGCACTCGCATAGAGAGTGTCTCGGTTATCAGTCCTTCAGACTGATAACCTCATATTTACGGAAAGGTTCATACCATGCAACCTGGACATTGACAGCATCCTTCGTCTTCAGCTTCTCACGCAGTTCCAGAGAAATGAAGAGAGAACGCACCGCGGCCACACCGTAGTCGGCGCCATTCGGACCTTGAAGAATGTAGCTGTCTGGGAGAGGATTCTTTGTATCAAGGCGGAGAGAGCATACAATAATTCCCTCCGTCGGTGCCGCCGGTTTTGACACTATAGGATTGGAAGCCTTGGGTCCGGTGGGTGCTTCATCTTCGGAGTCGGATAGAATTGTAGGCGCAGCCGATACCTTGACCAGTGGGGGCGCGGTCGGTAAGAGATGAGCTTTCTTCCCAACGACCGACATATAATTGGGTTTTTGTTCCTTCGCAGTGTTAGCCCCAGCGGTCCGTTCCTTACGCTCACCGTGTTCACGATTCCATCGAAACCGACGCATTCCACTATCTTCTGGCTGAAACACCACACAGAATGCGTCATCATTCATCGTCCACCGTGTCGCGGCCGAAAGAGTTTCATACTGAGGGAGGCTGACTACGCAATCGGAATATTCATGTGTCGTCTGAAGGACCGCCCCCACAATATTGACAAGGCGCTGATAACGCTCCGTGAAACACTCCGTTTCCCATACCAGCATCTTATTATAATATACGACATCGCACACAATGAGGTCATGGTCGACCGCATCCCAATAGCATTCACACACAACAGGTCCAACCTGGGCAAGGGCGCGATGATTCACCGGAATTCGCAGGGTCCACGCCTTGTCGCCCTCCTTCGAGTGGGGAGGAAGCATAACCACGGGCTGGCCCTCCTCCAAGTATAGGAAGGAAGACCGCAGGTGGGACAGTCGCCGCCACGCATAGAAACTGCGAGAGCTGAGGGCCGCCGCCCCATTACTGCGCAATCCATTTTCAAGAACAGAAGGAATATTCTTACTTTGCAGAAAGGTCCATACACTTTTCTGCAAAGGACGCGGACACAGCCGCAGCGCAGGCTTCGTGCGCACATGAACTTCGCTGCTTCGCACGCTTACATGGGTCATCATCTTGTCAATTATAAAGAATAAATTCCTATAATGTATGTCATAGGGTGGCTTTATGTCAATTTTCTCAAGCGATACACTATAGGAATATCTGAATATATCAACTCGGTTTATTACAGTGTGCTGAATGAGAGCCCATGTGTTGGCTCGGCGGCAAGTATACCATCCGCCATTGCTGCGCCATTACCGACCATTTCAGGGCTGAAGAGAGTCGCATTATAAGGGCCTGGTTCACTCGCATCCGATGCAAGACCCGCTCCAACGCTAATCATCGATGCGCGTGCTCCAGCTTCCGGGACAACTGCCGGTCCATAATAATTTTCAGGATGTGTAATTCGTTCAGGGGCATCGGCGGTGTCCACGGTTTCATCATAGGGATCCCGTGCCTGAACGGATACGGCCTCATTCATTCGAGGCGCAGGGGTCGCTTGTGCGGGCGGGTTTGGTCCAGCGGCCGCGCCGCTCATTGAGCCGCGCATGGGTGGCGCTTCAACGACCGGTCCCGCCGCAAGTGGCGTGGCGAAACTATCTTTTGACTTCGTAAACATTGTGTAAATAACATAGGCGGCGCCAAGGAGCAGTGCCACAATTACGAGGCGTTGAATAGCCATTCTGACTTACTTTTGTATTTTTTATCACAGTTTTATCTCGCACATACATTATAGGAATTCGAATGGAACATATTTTAAAGGAATCCATTTTACAAGAGTTGATTAACAAGGCGCAATGGCCAACCGCTCTTAGCCTTGAAAAAGTCACCTCTATAGTGTATCGCGGATTGGACATGCTGAAGGGGGCTGGCATTGGCTTTAGTTCTTTTGAAGACGGAAAAAAGCCTGCTATTGGTGACATTATAGGGATTGCTGGTAAACTGAGTGGAGAAGTGGGGAAGTTGGGGCTGGCTCTTAAGGGTGCGGAGAAGCTACAGACTGTGATGAGCGTGGTGGATGTGCTGCTTTCTTACCTGGAGGGCGTGAAACCTGCGTGGGCCGAGGAGTTGGAGCAGCTGAAGGGTGTGGCGCGAGATGTTTTGCCTGCGTCACTTTCATTTGCGGTGTCAGTTTCGAAGGGGGAGTTTGACCTGGGGTCGGTTCTTCGGAAGCCAGAAGGTGTGGCTCATCTTGACCATGGGCGTTCACTGCTTCGGCGATTTCTTGGGTTTGTGCGGCGGTTAACCCCAGCACTCGCGCTATGTGGTGTGTCAGGTGCGGCGGCAGCAGCTGTAGAGGCGCTGAGTGACCGGATTGAAGAGGCCCCACGACCTGTGCCAAAGCCACTTGAAGTTGTAGAAATGCCGCCCCTGAATATTCAATCTGAGAAAGAGCCTGTTGCTCCTCCGCCCACACCACGGCCTTCTTTAGAGGAACCCCTTCCGAAAGAAGAGGTCCCTCAACAACTCCTGGCTCCAGTGGCCGAAGAAGTTCGTAGTAGCTCGCCTGTCCAAGAGTCCAGCGCCCCAGCACCAAGTAGCCCCGTATTGGCTGCTCGCCAAGTTCTTCATGATGCGTAAGCGGAACGCGACTCGTAAGCGGAACGCGACTATCCGCTTCATAATATGATGCTCCTCCCTCATAGCGCACACTAGGAACTACCGTAGCGAAACCGGACCCCATTCCTGAAACTACACCCTTATCTGCGCAATTAATTCGCAGAATAAGCGACATTTTACCCTGAATCATAAAATTGAAACCAATTTAAGCAATACCTATAATGTAAACCCAGGGACTACACTATAGGAGTTTATTGACGAAGATGACTTCGACGACGAATGCGGTTATTCTTACTGTGAAGGGGGAGGTGCGAAACTGTAAACTGCCCGTTGGCACGGCGTCTGCCTCAATTTTAACTGCCGCGCAGTTGATGACCGTTCTGAAGCGAAAGACTGAGGCGGAGGAGCTCGGCACCTATAAATACGAGGGGTTCAAACTGACCTGCTTCGGCTACACCAGCGGTCGTGCCGGCACGGAGTCGAAACACAGTCTTCCGCCGCCGTATGCGGAGGAGACATATTATGGAGATATTCTGGTGGTCGCCTGTAAAAAAGGCGGTTCTTGGACACGGCCGATTCCATTTACGACGAAAGATTACGAGGAATTTTACCAGTATCGTCTGATGAATGAGGATGAAGAAGGTGGGGTGGATGACGATGAATCCGATTCCTATAGTGAAAACTCAGAGAAGGAGTCGGTTGTGGAAGCGGAGGTGGAGGCAGAAGCAGAAGCAGAAGATGAAGATGTATCGAGTGATGCGGATGAAGAGGAGGAGGCTGAGGAAGAGGAGGATGAAGAGGAAGAAGATGGGAGTGAAGATGGGGGTGAAGATGGGGGTGAGCTTTTGGGGGAAGATGATGATGAAATTATTGTGTCAAAAACGAAAGGGAAGAAGAAAGCCCCGCCGAAACCTTCAAACGCTGCCGCAAACACCGGCCGTGGAAAACAGACATATCTTCTTCAAAAGGGAACGATTCGTGACCAGGAATCAATTCACAGTGGGGTTCAACATGAAACTCTCCTTGAAATTCTTCGTAGCCGTTGTCACGACCCTTTTATTCAGGAACATGCTGAGGAAATCGCAAATGTGATTGAAGATTCGGCGTGCGCGGAGGCAGGTCGTCGTGGTATTATTCGACATCACGCGAATCCTCTCTTTCAAGCAGTCTATAAGGCGGTTGTTCGACGCATTATTGGAAATCTCGACCCTGCTTCGTATGTGGGTAATACACATCTTCATGTTCAATTGAAATCAGGTGATTTGACACTTGACACCCTCCGTTCCATGACTACTCAGGACATGAACCCAGGACTATACAAGGACCTCTATGACCGTCAACTTCTTCGTGAGCAGGCACAGTTGGAGGGTAATAAGGCAATGACAACGGAGATGTTCAAGTGCTCGCGCTGTAAGAAGAACCAGTGCACCTACTACCAACTCCAGACACGCTCGGCGGATGAACCGATGACGACTTTCATCAGCTGTCTGAACTGTGGCAAGCGCTGGAAGGAGTAAACGGATCCTTATTCAATATACGCTCATTCACACAGTGGCCTGCCCTCAATAATGTGTTATTTTCTAAAAATAACATACTATTTTTTTACACTATAGGGAAATTGTTTGGGGTAATTTATTTGAGTAATGCCCTGTTGATACATATTTCGCCAGACAACTTTTGCCGCCCACAATTTAGAAACGGACCGGTCATTCCCCCAACATGGACCGTGAAGATTATTCCTATAGTGAAAACTCGGAAAATGAATCCGTCAGCTCCGTATTATCCAGCACCGCATCATCTAATTCGGCATCTTCCAGTCAGAGCTTTCCTGTCGCGGATGGTATTCAATATAGAAAACGCGCTGAATTTTTTCGCGCTGTAAAAAAACTCGCTGGTCGTCGTCGTGCCTTTACTGCTCGCTGCTCTCGGTCTCGGTCTAGCTCCCAGGACGAAGAAACACCCTCCTATAATAGGTTATGCGTTCCAGAAGAAAACGGCCTGACAGCCGACGACATAAGCCGGCTTCAATGCAGACCAGGGGCAGGAGCCGGCGCAATCATTCGAAAAAGTCCATCACAGCAGCGGAGCCGCACATACCGAAACCCGACTCGCGCATAAAACCAGGTATGGACTTTTATAAACACATAAATAACGCCTGGCTACGCCATGTTCATATGCCCAGCTATCTCTCTTCCTATGGTGTCTCCGAGGAAATCGAGACCCGCATTGAATCCGAACTCTCCGCCATACTCTATAGTGCTCTTCATAAAGTCCAAACTCTTGAGGATAAACATATTGACCATTCTACGACTCTTTTGGGTACATTCATGCAATCCGTTCTCCATGTTCCGAGTCAAGAAAACAATGTAGTATTTACCGAGAAGCTTTTAGCCAAATTCGGTTGTATGCGTAATTGTTCCGATGTATGTTCCATGATTGGGGAGGCCGCCGCACATCGTGTTCGCAATATCCCTATTGTCGTTTCTGTGGGTCCGCGTGAAACGGAGACAAATACTGTGTACATTACAATTGGACCCGGTGAACTTCTTCTTCCAGACACATCTTATTACACTGACAAATCACCCTCTATGGTGCGAAACATCGAGGCATTTATTAAACTTCTTCAATGGGTTGGAAAGGAGTTCCATATAGAGGGTCTTGAACTTGTTCTTCAACAAGAATATGTTGCCGCGCAGATTTTAAATAAGACGGAAGATGAACGCGAGGTCTTTACTACAGGAGCCGCCTTGGAGAAGCATTATAGGAATTTTGATTGGGGGGCATTTGTGGATACGGCACTTGGGGGAATGACTCTAGCCGAATTTCGCAAAACGCGTATCATTAATGCGCGGCCATCGTGGATGGCAGCGGTGGACCGTTGGTGTGCAAAATATGATGTCGAGGCGTGGCGGCGGTGGCTCAGTGCGCAGGTGATTCTTTATCATTTGCCTTATTTACCGCCGCCCTACGACGACGCCCATTTCCGTTTCTTCGGTGCGCGACTGCGTGACCAGGCGGAGAAGTTGCCACAGCACAAGCTGGCAATTTACATGGCGCAGAATCATCTTAGCGCGCCGTTGGGGGAGCTGTATATTAAACGCTATGCCCCACGCGGTTCATTGGAGAAGACACAGATGCTCGCGGAGGAAGTGGTGGCCGTAGCGGCGGATCGGTTGGGGAAGTGCGACTGGTTGAGCACCGGTTCCCGTAAAGAGGCACGCAACAAGGTCCGCGATATCGCCATTAATATTGGTGTGCCGCGGGGCGGCCCAGGGGCGGCGGCGGACTACTTAAAGGGGATTCAGTTGTCATCGACGGAGTTTCTGCGGAACATCTACACGCTGAATGCGGCGGCACATCAATCCTCCCTGAAGCGCGCCGGTCGCCGTCTCGACCGTTACATGTGGGATGAACCGGTTTACATGGTAAATGCTTTTTACTATCCAGAGGGGAATCGACTGGTCATTCCAGCGGGCATCATCAGACATCCCTTCTATAGTGAAAAACAAGAGGGGGAGCGCGGTTTAGCCCGTATGTATGGGGCCTTGGGGAGCACTATAGGGCATGAACTCACACATGCTTTCGACATGGATGGGAAGGACTACGATGCGGAGGGGAATTATCGGCCATGGTGGACTGCGGCGGATTTGGCGCATTACAAGAAGTTGACTGGACAGCTCGTACGCCTGTATGAGGGGTCGACTTATTTTGGAAAACATTTGAATGGCCGGCTTACGCTGAGTGAGAATATTGCCGACCTGGGGGGAGTCGCGTTTGCGTTAGAGGCGTTGAAGCGGCGTTGTGGGGCGCGAGGGGCAAGTGCGGCGGAGACGGACGAGGAGCTGCGGGAGTTTTTTTCCGGCTATGCTGTGAGCTGGCGGACGAAGGAGAAACGAGGGAAAGCACTACAGGGATTGTTTATGGATGTTCATGCTCCACCGGCGTGGCGTGTAAATAATGTCGTATGTCATTTTGATGACTGGTATCGCGTGTTTGATGTGAAACCAGGTGATGCGCTCTATGTCGACCCACAAGACCGGATTCGGATTTTCTAGAGTTTGGGCGGAGTGGGGCGGGGAAACATAGGGATGTTTTTGTATATCGATGTCTGATGTCTGATGTCTGATGTTTTCAAATAATAATAAAAAATAAAAACCAATTCCTATAGTGCTACACTATAGGAATTGTTGATTTATGATATCATGTAACTGGCTTACAGAATCATCAGATCCGCCAGTCGCCAATATTCGAAGGAGCCATCAGGCATCGGCCGCGCAATGATGAAGGGAAGACGTTTCTGCTCCAGTTCGAGACGCGCAATATCCTTTACATCAGTCACATAGGCAGGTACATCCACGAAGGGGCGTGCACCGTGTGCGAGCTGGTTTTCACGGTGGCCGAGGATTTTCGTCCGCTCATAGAGGGTAAGGAAAGGCGGGCTCTTATGATTGGGATCATTTTCGGGGGGATATGATTTAAGCGCGAGCTTCTCCTGAACCTGTTCAATGTAGAGGAGCTTCGCTTCAGGATGTTGTGCGTAGAGGTATTGAAGCGTCTTCTGTTCCTTGGCCACAGTGCGTGATGCGTCGAAATGAACTTCCTCCTCCGCCTCACCCACATTTTCCTCCTCTACCGCCTCGTCGTCAATCTCCAAATCATAATCGCCGCCATCATAGTCTTCATCCGCCATTTTCCTATAGTGTATCCTAATTGGTGTATATGAAAACACATTTAAGCACGAACCCATGTCTCAATTTTTATTTGAGGCCTAAACATATATTATAAATATTCAAGTAAATGAGTTCAGAAGTTGAAGTAAAAATGGAGAATACAGTTGATTCCGTTATAGAGCCTGAAGCAACAGCGCTCGACCCAACAGGAATCTACACTTCGTTTGAGGCTATGCAGTTGAAGATGGAAATTCTACGCGGAGTATTTGGTTATGGGTTTGAAGAACCGTCGATTATTCAGCGGAAGGGGATTGTCCCGATCATCTGTGGTCGTGATGTTCTTGGTCAGGCGCAGTCCGGCACTGGAAAGACGGGCACTTTTTCAATCGGTGTTCTTCAGCGTGTGGATGCTGAGCTCAAACAGCTTCAGGCGATTATTATGGCGCCGACCCATGAGCTGGCGCGCCAGATTCACGATGTCTTGACCGGTATTGGTTCAAAGACTGGAGTCTCCGCGCATCTTGCGGTGGGAGGGACCATGGTTCGTGACGATGTGTACGCACTAAAGGGTGGATGTCAAATTCTGATTGGGACACCTGGACGTGTGTTTGACCTAATGAATCGCAAGGTTGTATCGAGTGCGTATATGAAGACGATTGTGATTGACGAGGCGGACCAGATGTTGGAACGAAATTTCCAGACCCAGATTATTGACATTCTGGCCACTGGTTTTCCTGATTCGACACAGATTTGCCTTTTTAGCGCAACGATGCCGGCGGATGTGGTGGATTTTGCCGAGAAGTTGATGCGAAATCCGGTGCGGATTCTAGTGACGGCTGACCAGGTGACACTGGAGGGGATTAAGCAGTTCCAGTGTTGTCTGGAGCGCGAGGAATACAAGTTCGAAGCGTTGTGCGACATTTATCGTCATTTCACGATTAGCCAGGCCATCATCTTTTGTAATCAGAAGAAGAAGGCGGACTGGTTGGCCGAGAAGATGAAGGCGGCGGGTTTCACCCTTGAACACATTCACGGTGAAATGGACGCGGCGGACCGAAAGCGGCGCATGGAAGATTTCCGTGCCGGCAAGGTGCGTGTTCTCATTGGGACGGACCTGATTGCGCGCGGCATCGATGTTCAGCAGGTGGGGCTGGTGATTAACTATGATCTTCCTCTCCAGCGCGAAAACTACATTCATCGCATTGGTCGTTGCGGTCGCTACGGCAAGAAGGGTATTGCGATTAATCTTCTTACGACGAATGATGAGAAGTTTATGCGTGAAATCGAGGCCTTCTACAGCACAAAAGTGACGGATCTTCCCCAGGATTTCAGCAGCATTCGCATTTAGACGCGCCGCGCCGCTGACCCAGTCTAATATTTCATGAATTATTCAAAAAGAATTCAAAAAGAATTCATGAAATCCAATCTCTATAGTTCATCCCCATCGCTTTCACTATAGGAATTGTCTTCTGTGTCGTTCATGGAGAAGTCATTGGTTTGATGCGTTGACCGAAGTATTGTAAATGCCTCTACTACGCCGTTTTCAGTATGAATAATCGTTTCATATTCGTGATTTTCGATGGCTCCTGTATTTCCGCTAACATCGGATGTCGGTGAAGGGCCTCCCTCTCGAATGTCATGGCGACATAGGGGGCATCGTACATTGGATTCGAACCAACGGTCAACACATCGAACATGGAAGAAATGCGCACAATAAAGAAGAAAACGCTGCTGGTCACCAACTCTGTAGTTTTCCTGACATATACTACATACTTGTTCTGTGGCCGATATGTCTGCGGTTAGACACATGGATGCCGCTTCCAATTGTTCCGCGGTTGGAAAAATAGGAACTGGGTCAAAGAAATTTGGCGGAAGACCTTGAGTTGTTGTTGACGCGGCGGTCGAAAATCCGTATGGTGAAGTCGGCCACCGTGAATGAACGCGGGTGGATGTAAGTTCTGGCGCCGCAAATTGAAGAAGAGTTTCTACAATCGTGGGAGGAATCGAACGTTGACGAGGAAGAAGAAAAGGCGTAAGAAGCGATTGTGGTTGAAAAATATTTTCAAGAAATGGATTCGTTTGCGATTCTTCCGCAGATTCGTCCTCTTTTACTTCGTCTTCCTCCCTCTCCCCCTCTTCCTCCACCGCATTTTGGCGTTCTCTCCGTTGACGAATCAGACGCTCTTGACGAACTCGTCGTCGCCGAACCCATTCCGCCTGTGTTTCATGAAATTGATAACCATTCAATTCCTCCGCCCGTGACCGAACATATCCCAATAAATCCCCTATAGTGCGAAACCGTTGGTGATTATAGAGAATGGCCGGTAAATAATTGTGAATGTCGTCGAGAAGTTGGACTCCATAAATTTCACGATAGGTGGCAGAATCACCATCGTCATCAGTTTCCATCTGAAAAAATCCTACAAGTCTACACTATAGGGATTGTTTAGGTTGTCCTGCTTAGTGGGTCCGGAGGGAGAGGGGGTTAATCATCCTCTGTATCGTAATCACTGCTGTCCGTATCGGGGGCGGCGGAGGCGCCAGCACTGGGGGCAGGCCGCCGCGAAATACGCGATTTTGTGGCCTTCTGAAGCCCAGTATACGATGACCGAATCTCCTGGTAATATACATGTCCATTCGCGGATACAAGTTCCTTATAACAATTCATTTTCACTTTATAGGTTTTGATAATGGCGACCATCTTCTTATTCAGAATTTCAATGAGCTCCTTCGTCTCGAGAGTCAATTGCTTATAGTGTTCAATAAAGGAATCGATTGTTTCAATAAGTGAATCTTTTTCATTATTTTTAAGATAACGGCGGATTGCGCTTTGAATCTTGTGAACTTCACCGCGAATGAACAACTCATTGAAATGGTTAGGAATGACGGTCAATGTTTCATTATAGCGATGAACGAAGTTTGCGTATAAGTCTCCGCATACCGCGTTAAAGGCCTCATAACTCTGAATTGCTTCATTATACGCAAGTCGCTTGACATCATTCTCCATAATCTTCTTCTTCCACACCTCCTGACTATGTTTTCCCGCCAAATATTCAGCATTCAGCTTCTGATTGGTAACACCTGTGGGTATATCATTTTGGAGATTACGAAGTTCCTCATTACGAATATGCGTTGTAAGACGTACCACTTCCGCCACATGATTAATATAATAGATATATTCTTTCTTCTTTTCGAGTTCTTCACCTTTTGCGCTATAGAATATATAGTCCACAACATAATTAATAGGGTTGATATAATTACGACCGAAAACAGCTACGCCCATAGGTTCATTTTGATTACAAGGATTGTAATTTACTGGAGCATCCGTCTCCGCGCCCCCACCTGACCGCCGCAAGTAATCCGTATAGTGTGGGTTATGGATTTGCCGTGTATTCAAAATCTGCCCAGACGCCCAGTCGAATGCCGTGTTACATGCGGTGCAGAACATCTGGTTACATCCCTCAATTCGATAAATGGACATTCCACATGAGGGGCAATTACGACAACTCTTTTTAATCAGTTCCACCGTCTTCTTGTCGTCCTCAGAACATACATGGGCCTCGCCCTTGGGATCATCTATAGGGTATTGGATTAAACACTGGGCACATGTGCTCCGTTCGCAAATACCACACTTGTAGGCCGTGCTGAGGAATCCGCGACATTCGGCGCCAGGGCACTTCATCGTGAATGTCCGCGCTTGCCCCTTCTTATAGTCAATCGTAGCAATCATTGACTGAATCAATGCCTCCTCCGTTGCGCGGTCGACATTTGGATTTTCGGCGCGAACCTGTGCTTGAATGCGATCGTAGTCTTGGTGTTGCTGAAGCTCTTGGTCCGACATATTGATCATATTATAATATAAACGGTCAAGCATCTCCAATTCTTGCGTCGTTCGATATATCTGGCGTTCAACCGTTCTCGCATTTTCCTCTAATCTCTGTAGTGTTGAGCGATAGATTCCAGATGGTTGAGGCCCCTCAGAATCCACCTTGAAACGATAGTTATTCTGAAATATCACCCTTTCACACTGGATTGATGCCTGCCGATTTTTCAATTCACATTCACGCCGCTTTACCTCAAGAAGTGCTGGCTTATGTTCAGTCGCCGCACGCCGCATCCGCTCCGCCCAGGGCTGGGCCTCTGGAAGACGGCTGCGTTCACGGTCCATTAGAATGGCTTCGCGCTGTTTCTTGAACTCTCCATTATACCAGGTCTTGAGGAAGTTCTCACAAATATAGTCATAAGTCCACACCTTACGACATGAGGGACAATGGGGGTCTTCAATCGAAGTGGAAATGTAATGTTGAATACAGCGGACACATGCCGGCTCCGAACGCGACGACGGACAATGTGGACAGATGACCGGTTTACGATTCGGCTGTTTGGTGAACGGCTCGAGACAAATGAAGCACGACGGACCTTCTTCCTTGGGTTCAGCTTTCTTGGATGACATCTTGACTGGACCTCTTGGGATACACTATAGGAAATTGTTTGTATGGTTTGTGTATAGATTCTGACCGACGGGCGGATTCAATTTTTGTCTGCCGGCATGTACTCCCTGCGCGGCTTGTGCCCCTTCCGTATTCAAAAAATTGAAAAAGCGGTGATTTGTTGGTCTAAACTAACGATACCAAAATCCCTATAGTTCTCTAGTCATGGAAAGACTCTATGATGCTCCTGCGCGTGGCGAAGCCGTTCAGGCGACCCAAGCCGTTCAGGCGACCGAGGCGGATGGCGACAATCTGAAGAAGAGTATTATTGGACTGGTGAATCTCGGTAACACATGTTTTATGAACGCAGCAGTTCAGGCTCTTCGCCATTTTCCAGAAGTGACATATATGTCGACACGCGGTCTTCTTACATCCATGGTCTCCGCCGCCGGCGCAAAGAGTGAACCAATTGCCCGTGCCTTTAGTGAACTGATTCAGAGTCTCCATTCTGGTTCTTCCGCGGGGGGTTCTTATGTTCTTCCCCGCGGATTCTATGAATCAGTGAAGACGGCGGTAGAAGGAACAGTATATAGTCATTTTGGCCAACGCACCGCCCAAGATGCGCACGAGTTTATGGTCTGGCTCCTCGACCAACTCTACATGGCGACCGCCGAACCGCGGGAAATTCCTTATAGTGTCGATGTTGAAGGTTCAAAAGAGTGGGCTGACTCCTTTCGAAAATCCTATAGTCCTTTGGCTGAACTCTTCTTCGGTCAGATGCGAATTCAATATACATGTTCCGCCTGCTCCACCGTCCACAAACGCTACGAAACATTCAATGTTCTGAAAGTCCAGCCGATTGCCGGCATCAGCTGGGCAGATTGTATTGAAGAAGAAGTTCTATCCGAGGAATCAATCGAAGGATACGCATGTGAAGTCTGTGAAAAAGCCGGCCGTCCTCGCGCCACAGCCCTCAAGAAGACACATCTTATGCGCCTGCCGAAGCTTCTCATTCTCACAGTGAAACGTTACACCCCATACGGAGCACGAATCAACATTCCTATAGTTCATGATAATTGTGACTTCCGTTTTGGAGAAGTATTTGCCCCTGAAAGCAACCACGCATCACGTGGCCATTGGTATCGCACTATAGGAGTTGTTGATCATCTCGGCTTTGGGATGGGAGGCGGACATTATGTGGCGCAGTGTCTCTCGCCGATTTACCGTGAATGGTGGCTCTACGACGACGAGGGCGTCCATCTTCTCAAGGATGGACCACGCTTCGGTATTCAGACATACATGGTATTCATGCGGGCAGTGAAGGATTAGAGAGATTTATTGGATATCAATTCCTATAATTTTTTCACTATAGGAATTGATTTATTGGGGGAGGGCTGGTTTTTCATTTAGAAATCGGTGAACCCCTCGGTTCGCGCCGCGAACCTCTGGGCAAGCAGACTAAAAGTCTGCGAAACCTTCTATGCGCCCATCCTCCAGGAAGACCGTCTTCACGCGACCGAGCATACCCTCTGTAGTGTAAATCCGATAGTGAATATGCGGCTTCAGCAGGCCGCGCATCGGCACAGTGTAAGCCTGGGGGTCACGAACACGGAGCTCAGCCTTTCCATCAGCACTGCTGATTGTCACACCCGCGTTTTCATACGCACCATAGGCCTCCTTGTAGGTCTTGGTGCCATCGCCCTGCGCCTGACTGGCGGACTCGGCCGCCCAGAAAATGACCTTGGTATTGGCCGGCACATCGACCGTCATCTTACGATTCCAACGCTCGGGCGTCTTCTCAGGTAAGGCGCCATTGGGAATCACGGTCTCTCCCAGGAACGGGAGATAGGTGTCACGGTCCCACATTACATACGCTGCGCCGAGTCCAACCAGAATGTAGACTGACCGCGCCAGCCAACCCTTACCAAGGAGGCTCTCCACGACATTCACACGGAACAGGCCGTAGAGTAGCCATACAAGGGCACCGGTAATTACCAGAACCATTGCGACCTTGTGAACCCATGCCTGAACATAGACTTTATCTGCGTCTTCCATCTGATATATTCTCTATAATGTAGACTCAAAGTTTTCCATTCAAAATTCACTATAGGAAATATCCCATGTTGTTGGAAACACTGGATGTTATTACTGTTGAAACATAATGTTTCTTTGACAAAATAAGATTTATGTATGTATTGATGTCCGATGTCGGATGTCTGATGTAACATCCCATGTTCTCCCCTCACCCTTTTATTCACTCGACAGGTCCGCAATATTCGAAAAGAGATTCACGAAATCGAGATAGAGGCCAACACTATGCGCCGGATAATCCGGGCCATCGCGTCTTGAACGACATACAGTCTTGACCTGTTTGAGCACCTGAATGTCGAAGGCAGTCAGGACGGCAAAGAGTAAGACCGCAACGGTGTCCAGCACACGGAATGCGCCTTTCTTCTCATCCACGAAGAGGGCGACAATGAGCTGCGCTACAATTAGCCCCAGGAGGCCGGCCAGGAGATAGGGACCGAAGCCGAGCAGAGACTGATTATCGTAGAAGCCAAGAGCCATCATACCAACGAAAACACCTGTTGTCATTGCCAGAACACGGGTCACAAGCCGTTTGTCCTTTAGCTTTTCCACCAGGGGCTTAAAGATCTGACCAAAGTAGACCGCAAAAGCGGCGAAGGCAATATACTTGAGAGCGGAACCGGTGGGAGTTATGCGAACGGCATAGAGAAGGGCAAAGAGAATGGCGAGATTTATAAAAAAATCTAGCCAAACTTTTCCTGTTTTCAGAAAATCCCCCATGTCAATGTATTCGGCTGACGCCGCACTCACCGCCATTGCACCCGCCAGATGGGCAAAAACTTTGCCGAAGAACGCATCACAGGACGGAGCCATGTTATTTCTAAGATGAGATGTCCTTTTTGAGGAGAAGTGGGATGCGTGCACATCTAAACAATCCCTGTAGTGTTACACTATAGGAATTGATTCTACGATGTCTCTTACTTTCAATATGGAGGAGGCCATTATTCTTCCACTTCCAAGTCTCGAGCAGATGAACAAGGCATGTCTCACCAACACATGGCTAAATCATGCCTGGGGCGCTATTGTGGGGGCATGTGTTGGCGATGCGGCGGGGGCGATTCTGGAGGGAATGCGGGCGCCGATTTCCGACCGTGCTATAAATGATGCTTGTGCCTTTGTTGGGGGTGGATCTCACAATGTCGACCCTGGGGCCGTAACCGATGACGGTGAACTCACCTGTGCTGCCCTTCATGCCCTACATGACTACTCCCCTGATTACGACTTCCCATCTGATGTCTTGGCGGAACACTATAGGGATTGGGCTCGGTCTGCTCCTTTCGACATTGGAAATACATGCCGTGCCGCATTCCGCATCCCACGCCATTTTAACGCCACGGAAATGCGCGAGGCAGTCGCGGGGCACCCGATTTGTGTGGAATCGGAGGCGAATGGGGCTCTGATGCGTGCCTCGGCATTGGGGGTATGGGTGGCTGCTTCCGGCAGTGGTGGAGGGGCGGCGGTGTTGGCGCCGTTGGCGCGAGAGGCGGCGTGGGCGGATGCGACTCTCAGCCACCCGAACCGTGTATGTGTGGAGGCATCGACTCTCTATATTCTGGCTGTGGCGTATCTGATTCGTAATCCAGGGGATGGTCTCGGTGCGCTGGCGGTGGTGGAGGCGGAGATTCAGGAACGGTGTACATCGGCGGTGGTGGACTGGTATTACACTTCGATGAATTTGGAGGGGGATGACTTCGGTCGAAACGGCGGCCATGTGAAACATGCTTTCCGTGCGGCCTTTTATCATCTGCGTCGGCGTTCTACAGCAGAGGAGGCTTTGCGCGATGTTCTGCGTCGTGGAGGAGATACAGATACGAATGCGTGTATTGTGGGCGGTCTACTGGGGGCACTTCACGGATATTGTCTAATTCCAGAACATCTGAAGAAGCGTGTATTGACATTTGACTGTACGAAGTCGGTCGGTCTCAATCACCGCCGGCCACATACCTATAGTGTAGGCCGTTGTTTTCCCCTGGTGGAGCACATGGCACCGTTTCAGGAACCACTTGCGGCACCAGTGAAAGTCGTCCGTGTAGTGAAGATGGGGGGAGTGGAGATTCCAGCGTCAGAGTCCGCATCAGCGCAAGCGCAAGAAGAACCCGCTTGGGAGATTGTAGACACAATACCTGTGCGTCATACATCAAAAGAGATCGAAGATTTGCGCAATCATATGTTGGCACTCGTGGAACGAATTGCTACCGCTTGGGAAAAGAATGAACCGTTGGATTGGGTATCAAAGAAGCAGGCCGAATATGTGGAATCAATTCTCCATTTGGAAAAACTTCGCACGATGAATTATTAGCGTATGTCCAAAGAAAAAATCTTGGGTGAGCACTATAGGAATTTAGCTTCGTGTGGATACGCGATGATTCGATGTGGCCGTGCTCGATGGGATGCGAAGGATAAGATTTGCGAGAAAAAGGAAGTGGCGCCGATGGATGTGCGGATTCAAAATCAAATGGTGAAAGCGCCGGCTCCTCCGCCCGCGGAGGAAACTCTGAAGAAGACGGAGGCAGAGGCGGCGCTGGAACGACTTCTGGCCGAGCGAAAGAAGTTGGATAATTATTGGAGTCAG
>JACCDP011335439.1_pt1 | contig 20004 bp, 19 predicted proteins | sample 7445841 | NCBI WGS metagenome assembly JACCDP01 (sample SAMN15323441, study PRJNA562643) | freshwater metagenome | isolation source: river surface water | place: USA:Blue River Watershed | collected 2017-08-17
GTTGCCGGGCTGGGGCGTCGTCGGGGTCTCTTGCATTGGCCACGGCGAGGACCTCACCGGCCGACGGCCGCACCGGCATCGCCGACACGCCATTGGGCTTGAGCTTGGACATCCCGTGTCGCAGGGCATTTTCCGCGACGTACTGGAGGTTGGCGTCGATGGTCAGCCGGACATTGGCGCCGGGCTGAGCGGGCAAATCCATTTCGCGGCTGCCGGCCAATTCGCGTCCTTTTCCACGGCGGATCACCGCCTGACCGGCGACACCTTGAAGCTCGTCGTTGAACTGCCTCTCGATGCCGTCGGCACCGTGGATTTCGGGCGGCAATTCCCGGGTGCGGACTCGGATGCGGTTGGTTGCCGTACGGTATTCAACGATGGGAATGACCCCGTTGGTGGTGGTTCCCAGGAGTGGAGTGGCCAGTTCGCCGTGCGGCATCACGCGCCGTTCCATGATCTCGGCAGTGATCCCGTTTTCCCGCACTTCCTTCAATTGGGGTTGGATCCGTTTCATCGCGAGGTTGATCGCCCGGTTGTCTCGTGCGATTTCCTTCCGGAAACGATATTTGGCCAGCAGGTTCCAGGCAGCGATGGGGGGGCTGTTGGTCCTGCGATGGGCCACTGCCGCCGATGCCGCCAGGAGTTGTCGTTCCTCCGGGGAGCGGAAGGTTTTCAGATTGGTGTGGACCCGCGTCCATTCCACATACGACAGGTTGGAAGCCAGAAGAACACTCTGGTTGGTGTAGAGAACCTGCACCCACTGGGTTGCCACCAAACCGGTGGAGTTGGTGTTGAAATGGGGCTTCCAACGCAGCTCGGGCCGTACGTTCATGCGGTCTTCCAGAACGCCGGCGGGAATGGACAACAGCGGTGAGAGCAAGGCCGCCAAATGTGGGGCTTGATTGCTGATGACCACCGGATTGGCTCGAAGGTTGTAGGCGTATTGCGAGTAGGCCAGTCGTTCGCCGCGTCGATCGAGCAGTTCGCCTCGGGGAGCCGGGATGTAGCTGGTGCGGGCTGGAGAGGCGCCCAGTGTGTACCGGGGTGAATCGGGACGAATGCCTTGAATGTAAATCAACCGACCGGCCAGCCCGGCGAACACGACACAGAACAGGACGGTCAGTCCAGTCAGCGTCTTGTCGGGGGGGGGCGGTTGGGTCATTTCAGGTTTCAGCGAGGAACGGCCACCGCCAGAGGTGGGGCGGGCGCCGTTGGTGGGACCGAATGACGGGTGAGTTCGGAAGAGGGAGCGCTGCCGGGAGTGTGGTTGGTCACATGGATCACCTGACGGTAGGCGATGTTGGTCAACCCCAGCTTGAGTTCCTGGATGCGTCGGATGAGCGCCGGTCGGGTGAGGAGTTTTTCAATCTCCTGCTGATCCCTTCCGATGGAGCGCTCCAGCACGGTGCATTGGGTGCGGAATTGGCTGATCTGATCTTGAAGCCGTTGGTGGGCCCGGCTTTGAAGGATCCACAAGAATCCCAGTGTTGCGATGAGTGCGGAACCCAGCATGGCTCGCACGATGGTGCCCAGCCGCATTTCGGAACGGTTTTTGGTGCTCATGGTTCCGGGAGGCGTTCCAGAACGCGCAGTCGTGCACTGCGGGCTCTTGGGTTGGTGTCGAGTTCGGACTCCGAGGCCACGAGACCTTTTCGGGCGAGTTCCTTGCCGCGGGGGTTTCGAGGGTGCCGAAAATCCGGATGATCCTCCGGCCCTTCGAAGTCGTAGTCCCGTGCTTCCCGACGCATGAAGTCTTTGACGATGCGATCTTCGAGGGATTGAAAGCTGATGACCGCAAGCCGCCCGCCTGGATTCAGGAGACGGAAGGCCCGTTCCAGCCCGTCCCGGACTGATGTCAGCTCATCGTTGGTGGCGACTCTCAGCGCTTGGAAACACCGGGTGGCGGGATGGGTCGGTGCTCCGCGACGGGGGCAAATCCGCTCGATGAATTGTGCCAGTTGCCCGGTGCTCGTGAAGGGACGGTTGCGGCGCTCGGTCTCGATGGCTCGGGCGATTTTGCGCGAATGACGCTCATCCCCCAGTTTCCAGAACAAGTCCGCCAACTCATCCGCGGGGAGGCTGTTGACCAGATCCGCTGCGGTGGGGCCAGTACCGTTCTGGTCCATGCGCATGTCCAAGGGGCCGTCTTTTTGAAAGGAGAACCCGCGCTCCGGCGTGTCCAGTTGGTGGGAGCTGACACCGAGATCCAGCAGGACACCGTCGAGGGACTGGGGGGCGATCCAACGGTCTGCCTCGGTGAAATTGCACTGCCGGGTCTTGAATCGGTCGCCGAAAGGTTTCAATCGCTCATGGGCGGCCGCCAGGGCTTCAGCGTCCCGGTCGCATCCGTAGAGAAAACCATCCGGAGAGCTTGCCTCCAAAATCGCCGAAGCGTGACCGCCACCGCCCAGAGTGCCATCCAGGTAGCGGCCGTGAGCCTTGGGTTGGAGTGAAGTCACCACTTCGGTCAGCAAAACGGGTTGGTGTGAAAACAGGGGCACGCGGCATGAGTGCGTTCAATCCCGTGCGACCAATCGACTGGTCACCGGCGCCCGGTTCCTCAGGCGATTGACGGCCAGTTCGGGGTCGTGGGTTCCGCCAGCTCCCGGCGGTCGGGTTTCATGCAGCAATCGGGTTTCCCGGCGACGACGGACCAGTTCGACATCGTCCTCAACGAGGTCATTGCGCACCGGGGTGACAGCGGGTAGTTGCAACTCACCCTGGATGAGATTCCGGGCGGGCAAGCGTTGGTTTTCGAACGAGAAAAAGCGCCGGGCCAAGGTTTCCGGCAGGGCTTTCACGGAACCGATTGGCACTCCGCCCAGGCCCGAGGTTCGGTGCAGGGAACCGATCGGATCACGTCGACCCGTGGAAAACCAGGAGCGCGGGTTGAGCAGAGCCAGCAACTTCATGTCTTTTGGGGATTCTGGACCTTCTTGAGAAGGCGTTCCGATAGCCGAGCCACCTGATAGGACTCCGGATTCCAAAGCTCGAATCGGTCGATGCAACCAACGAAAAGGACATCGTCGGTCAGTGCGGCCGCGCTGCGCATCTCCTTGGGCAGAGAGATGCGGCCGGCACTGTCGAGCTCCAGTTCGATGATCCGGTCCACATAGTCGTGGCGCTCGGCCAACCGCAGTGGATCCGTGAAGTCGCCCTGACAAATCGGGTTGCTGAATCGCTCGAATTGCTCGACCGGAAGCACCATCACGAACTCTGCTTCCGATGGGTGCTTAATCATCACCGCCATGAGGGACAGGCTGGACGGGTCTTCGGGGCGCCATTTTGCCGGCAGGGGAACGCGTCCTTGAGCATCCAGCTTGTGGTCGTATCGCCAGGTGAAACGGGGCCGATTCGCCGCTGGATTTGCTCCAGCGGAACCGGTGCCTGTCTCCATGATGTCACCTGCGGTGGCCATTCAAACTGCGTCAGCGATTTTACCCCTCAAATACCACGAGAAAGCCCAAGGTCCCGTGAACGGCTCCTTCTTACTATAAAGCTCTCCCTTTTTGCAACTAACTCGTTGCTTTTTCTTACTATCTGTTATGAACAAGTTATGCACAGGGGGGTGTGTGGTTTAAAAACCCAATAAATACCGTTAACAATCTGGTTATCTTGGGATCGACATTTTTGGTTGTTTCCCTTTTTCTCCCTGAGTGCGTGTTGCGGATTTTGATTTCGACCTGCCGATCGATCGGATTGCTCAATCACCGAGCGCTGAGCGGGATGGCTCTCGGTTGATGGTTTTGAACCGTCAATCTCAGGGTTTTGAGCATCAGAGATTCTTCGATATCGGTAACCTCCTCCGAGACGGAGACGTGCTGGTGATGAACGATTCCCGGGTCATTCCGGCCCGATTGCTGGGTCGCAAACTGGAGTCACCGGGCCAGGTGGAACTGCTGTTGCTTGAGGAAACTCAGGCCGGTCGTTGGTGGTCCATGGTTCGCCCCGGCAAGCGGGTGCGCCCCGGAATGCGCCTGCAATTCGGCGATCCTGCAAACGGGTCGTTGGTTTGCGAGGTCTTGGACAAGAATCCCGAAGGGCATATTCTGGTCCAATGGGATCAGCCAGAGTTCTTCTGGGAACGCCTTCTGAGAATCGGGCAAATCCCGCTGCCCCCCTACATTGAGCGGGGAGAATCCGGCGCCAGTGATCACGATGCCACGAGGTATCAGACCGTCTACAATCGTCAGGCAGGATCTGTGGCTGCTCCGACGGCTGGTTTGCACTTCACGGAACGGGTTTTGAAGGCTTTGGAGGCCAAAGGAGTTCGGTTGCATTATGTGACACTCCATGTCGGCGCGGGAACCTTCCTTCCGGTCAAGGCGGAGTCGGTCTCCGAGCACACCATGCATGAGGAACGTTACGAATTGAGTGCTGAGACGGCTCAAGCCCTCAATGAAGCCAAGGCTTCAGGGCGGCGGGTGATCGCTGTCGGGACCACCAGCATGAGGGTTTTGGAAACGGTGGCGGCCCGTGCCGAGGGGCCCATTCAACCCGGCTCCGGGCGGACCCGGATCTTCATCCATCCCCCCCATGTTTTCCGAGTGGTGGATGCCCTCTTGACCAACTTTCACCTGCCCAAGAGCACGTTGTTGATGTTGGTCAGTGCGTTCGCCGATCCCGGTGGATTGCGAGGACGAGACTTCGTGATGTCGGCCTATGCCGAGGCAATTCGAGAGAAATATCGGTTCTTTAGTTATGGCGACGCCATGTTCCTCCATTGATCAGCAGAAGGATTCCCGGGGTGTTGGGGTTTTCCCCTATGTGGTCATCAACATGGCCATGACAGCCGACGGCAAGGTGGCAACGGCCGGGCGTGAGGTCACCACCTTTGGTAGTTCCTATGATCAAAGGGCCCTATATGCATTGAGAGCCACCGCTGATGCGCTGCTGTGCGGAGCCCGCACCGTTGAAGAGACCGGCGCTACCTTGGGGACAGGCTCCCCAAAGCATTTGGCGGCCCGGCGGAGGGCAGGATTGGCTCCTGCGCCAGTCCGAGTGGTGGTGAGCGGGGCTGCTTCGCTGTCCTCTGAAGCCGAACTCTGGAAGCATCCGGGGGCCCCTATCGTTGTTTTGGTCGCTGAAAGCGCCCCAAAAGCTCAACGTAAACGATTGCGTGATTTGGGAGCCCAAGTTTGGGTTTCACCCGGGGATGGCCTTGATTTTTCAGCCGCCTTTGCATGGTTGGCGGAGCGTCACGGGGTCCGGCGTTTGGTGGCGGAGGGAGGAGGTCGGGTGAATGCGGCGCTCCTCGCGGCAAATCGGGTGGATGAAATCCGTCTGACCTGCGTGCCTCGGGTCTTCGGGGGACAGGCTGCGCCCACCATCGCGGATGGACCGGTGGCTGCGTGTTTGGCGGATGCCGCGCGTTTTCGGTTGGCCGCCGTGCGGACGGTGGGCAATGAGCGGTTCTTGCGGTACTTGCGCGGCGATCCGAAAGCTACTTCGCGCCCTGTCGGATCCACTCTTCCACCATTTTGAGCGGCTTGTCGGCCATCCGGTGCGCTTCCGGCTTGGGGATGTCTTCGTCCTTTCCAGCAAGGATGGTCAGGAGGGACGACTTCCGGAGGTCGCCGGGCACCACCACTTTGCCGTACGACTTGCCGCCAGCCAGCACCCGTTCAAGGGAGTCGACGGAGAAACCGCCTTCGGCGGTGGGGCCGGAATGGCATTTCGAGCAGGAGGCCGTGAGGAGTTTCTGGACATCCACCGCAAACCGCACCGGTTGGATGACTTCGGCGATGGGCCCGTCGGGCCATCGGGCTCCTTGATCGATCCAGGCCCGCAAAAGACCGATTTGTTCGGCCGTCAGAGGGTCGCTCTCGCCGGGTTTGCCTCCAGGCGGGGGCATGAGCATTTCGTCGATCAACCCGGCTGCCATGAGGATGATGGCGCTCTTGTCGCTCTGTCCGGCTTGAATGGCTGGGCCGTGGTCACCGGTCACCTTGAAGGCTCCCTCGCGCGTATCCATCCGGTATTTCCCCTTTTGCTTTTCGGGACCGTGGCACTTGAAGCAGGCCGACTTGAAGAGCGGATAGACCTCGGTCTTGAAATCCACAGGTCGTTGGAGTGCGGGCGGCAATTTGGCCAACTGAGCCGGAGGAATCGGAATCTGCGCCGCCAGCGGCACGGTCCAAAGCCCTGACCACAGTACCATCTGACAACGAAGGGAACTCAACCAAGGGGTCATGAACCCAAGCCTAGAGCCCGATGGCGATCGAGGGAAGGGAGAGCTGCGAACGGGGGCTGACCAAGGGTTTTTGGGCTGGTTTATCAGGGACAAGTTTCACCGTGGGACGCCACTTCGGGAGCGATGACGTCTTCGAGGCCTCAGGCCTTCGAGTGCGGAAGCCTCAGTTTTTGCGAAGCAAGAAGGTGAGGAGCGGAATCCAAATCAGCGTCGGCAACAAATTGGCCAAGGCGGCTCGCCGGATTCCCGCGATGGCAGGGGCGCTGCAAAGAATCAGCAGACTGGAGGCCAGCATCACGGCATCGAAAATCCCCGAGGAATGCAGCCAATTTGCTGCTGACGCCGTTCCCACCGTCCAGACGGATTGCCAAAAAAGGATCACCCCCAGCACCGCCAGGGGCAGGCTCCACCGGACTGGGGACAGGCTCCGAACCCATGCATGGATCGCCAAGGCATCCAGGGCTGATTTGAGGGCGAGTCCGAACCATCGATGTTCCAGTCCGTCTTGGATCGCTGCTGGGATGAGCAGCGGGTTCAAGGCCAGAAGAGCACCCATGGCCAGTGCGCCAGAAAGGCGAGGGGGGGGTCCCGACGGAGTGGGGAGCTGACTCGAAAGAGTACGTCCCCGGAGGTCGAGTCTTCGCTGCAGTCCGAGCATTTTGCCACTGAGATGGCCCAGGAGGAGGCCGACCACCGCAACGCCTAGAAAACGGATCGATCCTGAAATGGAGTGAGGCAGGGTGTGAGCGATCCCGGATCCGCCGATGAGCACCGACAGTCCGGCCGCCCCCCATCGGAACCGCACCGGGTTGGGCGGTGGATTCTCGGTGCCGAGGGGGCGTCGAGCCCAGAGGAGGGCCCCGAGTCCGGCGGCGGCGTTGATCCAAGTGCCCAGCACTGCCGGTGAGGATCTCTGGAAACAATTCAATCCGCAACCCACCTCCGAACACCCACCTGCAGAACGTTGGATTTGAGGAATCGGCTGATTGTCACGGAATCGACTTGCTCCGAGATTACAAATGGTTTTCTTAGCCGGCTCGCATTCGGTGCGCACAGTGTCTGTGTGAGATCGAGTGCGGGCAGAGGTAATTTCGAGAATTCATGAATCCGGCTCCCCGTCCCCCAGGTCCTCCGCGATCCCTTGGTCCCAAGGCGCTGGTCCCGGTCCACTTCATCTGTCTGGCCCCCCAGGCCCAGAAAGTGGCCGTGGTGGGAGAATTCAATGCCTGGAATCCCGAGACCCATCCCATGACCCAGGCATTCGACGGTTCCTGGCAGGCGTCCGTGAGCATCCGGCATGGTCATCACCAGTACGCATTCTGGGTGGATGGAGTCCTGCAGGTGGATCCGAGGGGTCAGGGAATCAGTCGCAATGCGCAGGGTCAACGGGTGTCCCTTCTGGCCGTGAGCTGAATCCTCTGCATCGGGGAGATGGAACTTTCGGCGCGCGCCGGTTATCCAAACGGCACGCGACATGGCGCAATTCAACTACAAGGCACGACGGCGTTCGGGAGAACTCGTCGAAGGAGTCCTCGAGGCGGGGGATCGGGCGGCCGCCGTCGCGCAGGTCGAACGGCTGGGGGTGATCCCGGTTTCCGTGGTCCAGGGCAAGGGTTCTGCCAAACCGGCCAAGGCAACCTCATCGGCGGGTTCCCCTGCGGCGCGCGCCGCGTCACAAGGTTCCGAGGCCGGATTGAGTCGGCTCTTCGCCCGCAGCCCCAAGCGGCCCGGACTGAAGGAGTTGGCGATGTACACCCTGCAACTGGCGAATTTGTTGAGGGCCGGCATGCCGCTCACCATGGCCTTGCGGAGCATGGAAAGTCTTTCCTCCAAGGGCATCCCCGGCGAGGCCAGCAGGCAGCTCAAGCAAGATGTGACCGAAGGTCGTAGCCTTTCCGATGCCATGGCCCGTCAGAACCACATCTTCCCCGATTTGGTCATCAACATGGTCCGGGCGGGTGAGCAGTCCGGTGCGCTGGAGGAAGTGCTGCGGCGACAGGCGGCTCATTTCGATCGGTTTGCCGAGGTTCAATCGAAGTTCAAGTCGGCCATGATCTATCCGGCCGTGGTGTGCGTCGTGGGCGGAGCACTCGTGATCTTCTTCATGACGGTCATGTTGCCGAAATTCATGACCCTCTTCGACAACACCAAGATCGAACTGCCCGCGATGACCAAGATGCTCATCGCCATCAGTGGTTTTCTCAGCGGCTATTGGTGGGCCTTGTTGTTGGCGGGAGGTGCTGCGGTGGTCGGTTTCCGCCGTTACCGGGCCAGCAAGGCCGGCCGCGAGACCTTGGACCGTTTGTTGATGCGCCTGCCGGTGATTGGCAAGGTGGTACGACTCAATTTGTTCGGCCAGTTCGCGCGCACGCTGTCCACCTTGCTGCAGAACGGTGTGCCGGTGCTGCAGGCATTGCGCATCACCGAACAGGTCATGCCCAATGTGGTCATCCAAGAGGCCATCGCCCGTACCCGGGAGGCCGTCACCGATGGCAAGACCTTGGCACAACCCCTGGCCAAGAGCCGGCTCTTCCCGCAGCTCATGATCGACTTGATCAAGATCGGCGAGGAAACGGGCGATGTGCCCGCCGCCCTGTCCAATGTGGCCGACACCTACGAGAACGACCTCAATGTCGGTCTGACGGCGATGACCAACCTCATCCAACCGGTGATCATCGTGGCCATCGCTTTCGTGGTGGGTTTCATGTTGCTGGGGGTGATGTCGGCGATGTTCAAGATCACCGAGAGCATTTCCACCCGTTGAACGCCTGAACGGATGAGGATGGCCTTCCACATCGTGTCCAGAACTCGCGCCGCCCGCGCGGCCTTCACCATGATCGAACTGGTGGTGGCGGTGATGCTGGTGGCTGTGATGATGTTCGTGGCCGTCCCCCGATTCATGGCCAACAAAAAGAGCCCGATGGCCGAGACTCTCGAGGTGATGGAGTCCGCCTGCAACGAGGCCCGGGCCCGGGCCATCATGGGCAATCGCCCCATGCAGGTGGTTCTCTATGGGGCCGAGGGCCGGGTTTTGGTCGAGCCCGCTCCCGAAGGCGTGATGGGAGCCACCAACGGGGTGTCCATGGCGTCCTTCGATCGGCTCCGGGATTCGCAGGCGGTAGAATCTGGCCCGATGTCCAAGCCGCCTTTCAACGGTCAACTCAATGACGATGTCGCGTTCCGAAGTCTGTTGGTGAACGGGCAGAACATGATGAGTTCCTCGCTGGCGGCGATTCGTTTCTTTCCCAATGGCACCAGCGACGCGATGACTGCTGAACTCAGTTGGCTCAAAGGAGGACTCGAGGTGAAGCGGCTCACCTTGGAGGTCATCACGGCGCGCCTTTCCATCGAGGATCTCCGATGAGGTGTCATCCCGCCCAATCAGCCAGCCCAGGGCAATCCAGCGAGGCTTTCACGCTCATCGAGGTGGCGGTCGCGTCAGCCATCATGGCGTTGGCGCTCTTCGGGTTCATCTCGGTGTGTTCCACCGCTCTCAAGTCGGCGAAGTCCCTCAACCGGGTCGAGGTGGACGCCAGCAGTTTGGCGGCGGAACTGTCCATTTCCAACCGTCTGGAAGAAATGTCTGACCATGGCGACTTCGGCAAACTCTACCCCGGATACCAATGGAGCCGAACGGTCTATGAAGTCGGGACCAACGGCCTCTTCCGGGCCGATTTTGTCATTGTCGGCGGACCCAAGGGGTCGGAGCGGCGGATGAGCGTGCTTCTCTTTCCCAAGCAATATGTCAAGGGGGCGGGTCGATGAAAACGTTGTCGCATTCCGGGAGGTGGCGCCTCCGACGCGCGGGCTTCACGGTGATGGAGGTCATGGTGGCCGTGTTCCTCTTTGCCCTGATCCTCACCATGATTTATTCGACCTGGAGACTGATCTTCCAGAGTTCGCAGGCGGCGATCCGTTCCACCACCGATTCACAGCGGGCTCGAATGGCCATGCGCACGGTGGAGGATGCCCTGGTTTCGGCCACCATGTTTGCCTCGAATCCGCGTCTTTATTTTTTTCAGGCCGACACTTCCGGCCAATTCGCTGCGGTGAGCTTCGCGGCAGACCTCTCCGATTCCTTTCCCAACAGCGGTATGTTCGGAGGGGAACGGCTCCGGCGGGTCAGTTTCTATGTCCCTCCCGGCGGGAATGATTTGGTGCTGGAACAAAATTCCCTTTTGGCCGATTTCGAGCAAGGGGGTGAGCCGGCCAGCATCGTCCTGGCCAGGGAGGTTCAAATGTTTCAACTGGAGTTCTGGGACGGTCAACAGCGGGACTTTGTCGAGGAGTGGCTGTCGACCAATCAATTGCCGGTCATTGTCCGGGTGACCTTGGGCTTCGGTCAGCCCAAAGGTTCTCGGGAGCCGGCGCAAATCGTGAGTCGGGTGGTGCGCCTGCCGACGGTTGCGGTGCCGCGTGAGGCCCAGGGAGTGATTGGAGGAACACCGTGAATCTGCCATGGATTCAGCGGCGAGCATCCCTGTGTCATCGCCAGCGGGGAGTCGCTTTGCTCATCGTCATGCTGCTCATCTTCGCCATGGCGGTGATCGTGACGGCGTTCGCTTACACCATGAAGATCGAGGGGCGTCTGGCGACTCGGACCCAAAGCGAGAGCGAGACGGAATGGATGGGGCGATCGGGTGTCGAGATGGCCAAGTGGGTCCTGTCCCTGTCGCGGCAGATTCCCGGTGAACAAACATACGATGGCCTCAACCAATTCTGGGCCGGGGGCGTGGGGCCGACCAACATCGCGGACAATCCCTTTGAGGGAGTGTCGCTCAAGGATGTGCCGCTGGGAGACGGGACCATTTCCATCGAGATCGTGGACGCGGAGCGATACCTCAACATCAACTCCATCGCCACGCGCAATCCCCAGTTGTTGGAGCTGATCCTGCAGTTGTGCGGTGCGGGATCTTCCGACTCGGCGGATGTTTCGTCAGCGATCCGGGACTGGATCGATCCCAATGACGATTCCGCAATGGGTGGTGGGGCTGAGAGTGATTTCTACCGGATGCTCAATCCTCCGTATGTTGCCAAGAACGGTCCGATCGACGACCTGTCCGAGCTGCTGAAGATCCGTGGGATCACTCCGCAATTGTACTGGGGGCCACGCAGTGAAGGGGGCGCTGTGATGGCTTCGACCCATCCGCCCGCTCATTCTGCGGGGTCTCGCATGGGGGCGTCCACCTTTCTGGGCCAAAGCATCGCAGGTTCGGTGGGGTTGGCTGATGTTTTCTCCGCTGTATCCAGCGGTCAGGTGAACATCAACACCGCTCCGTATCCGGTGCTGGTCATGGCCTGTGGCGGTGACGAGAACATTGCCCGCAACATCATGGAGCAACGGGCCGGCATGGATGGCATGGACGGCACCTACGATGACACCCCAGCGCGCGGTCCTCAGGACATCGGTCGTCTGCAGGGGGTGCCGGTCATGCCCAATCAGGGAACCCCATTGGCGGTGTTCTCGACCGTCAGCAGCACCTTCGAAGTCCGCGTCACCGCGCGTTTGGGGGCCTTGTCCCGTCGGTATATCGCGGTCTTGCGACGCACCAGTTTGCGCGACATGCCGGTGCTGACCTTCCGTCGGGAGTGAGGCTCGGTCGGAATGTCGTCTGACAACGAGCGAGTCCTCGGGGTCGACCCCAAGTCGCTGAGCGAGTTCTCCATGGGCTGGAAAGCCGGCTCACGAGATGGGGCACGAGATCGATCACGGAACCGGAGTTGCCACCGGTATCTTGAAGAAGCATTGCCAGCCGCCGTAATCGCTCCCGAGCGAGACCCGTTTGTTGGGTTGCCATTCGACGTGGCCGTCTTCGAATCCGAAATTGCCGCCCTCCGGCGCACCGCGGGTGATCCGGTGAACGGCCGTGGCCACCTTCTTGCCGTTGTAATCGGTGTACCAGTTCAGCTTGGCGTCCAGGATGTTGGTGGTCTTGGAACCCAGGGCTTGCATGCGGTCAATGATGATGGGGGCCGCCTCGTACATGGCTCCGAGCTTCTTCTTGAAGAACCACTCTGCTGTGCCCTGGGCTCCGCCGGTGACATCGGCGTCTCCGGTTTGCCGTCCCGGCAAGTAGAAGTAACCGATCAATTGGGGCTGGTTGTCGGTGCTGATCATCCCGCGTTCTGCCGCTCGGTGCCAATCGTCGGTCGGACAGAACAACACGTCATTGGCCGCGCGGGTGTTGTTGGCCGAGGTGCGGCGATTCTTGATGAGGTAGCCATTCCAGAAATTGCTCATCGTGGGCATCATCCAGCTGAAACCCGCGCCGCCACTGTTGTCCGGAAAGGAGTTCTGGTTGTCGGAAGCGTAGAGATTCACCGCGATGCCCCATTGCTTGCAGTTGCTGGCGCACAAGGTCTTGACCGCCTTGCTCTTTGCCCGTGACAGGGCTGGCAAGAGCATTCCTGCCAATATGGCGATGATGGCGATGACCACCAGCAGTTCGATCAAGGTGAAGGCGCTGGCGCGATGGCTGCGGATGGGTTGCATGGCTTGCGATTCCTGAAGGGGCTATGGGTGGTGGTTTTAACGTCCCGGGCTTTGGCGGCGAGTGAAATCTTCGATGGATCAGAAAATGGGACGGTAACGGGAAGGGGCTGCTCCCGCAGGCAGAAGGGGCCTTTCCACAGGCCTCTTCAGCGCGTCCTGCTTCATTGGGTCAACAAAAACGCCCCTGCCGATTCATCGACAGGGGCGGTGTTTGACGCAGCGATCAGTTCCGCGACTTGGCCAACTCGTCGTTGTTCATGGCGTTGAAGATCTTCCACTCCTCGTTGTGATAGGTGGGGTCCGGACGGAAGCTGAGCTTGGCGAAGAATTTCTTCTCCAGCTCGATGAGCAGCTTCTCGTCGCGGGTCCGCAGACGATCGAGGACGCGGGGGTTGCAGACGATCTTGACTTGGAAGTCGCCGTCGTCACGCGGACGACCTTTCAGGATCTGGGTCAGCTTGCGCTGGATTTCGACGCTCATGGTTTCCGCACTCTTGATGACGCCACGGCCCTTGCAGTGTTCGCAATCGTCGTAGAGCGAGGAGCGGACGCTCTCGGTCTGCCGCTGGCGCGTCATCTCCATGAGACCGAGCTGCGAGAGCGGCAGGACGTGCGTCTTGGCCTTGTCGCGTTTCAGGTTCTCCTTCATCCGCTGGAAGATGGACTGCTGGTCGCGGCGTGACTTCATGTCGATGAAGTCCAACACGATGATGCCGCCCATGTTGCGCAGGCGCAGTTGGCGGGCGATTTCGTCGGCCGCATCCTGGTTCACCTTGAGGATCGTCGCGTCGTGGTCCTTGGTGCCGGCCTGCTTGTGCTTGCCGGTGTTGACGTCGATGGCCACCAGCGCCTCGGTCTCGTCGATGATCAGGTAGCCGCCACTCTTCAGGTTCACCTGACGGCTGAAGGCCGCCTCGAGCTGGCGGGTGATGTTGTAGCGGTCGAAGAGCGGCTCTGCCTCGTTGTAGAAGTGAACCTTGCGGGCGGACCGTGGGCTGATGCGCTTGATGCTGTCGCGGATCGATTCGAACTTCTTGATGTCGTCGATGACGATCTTGTCGACGTCTTCAGTGAGGAAGTCGCGGACCGTGCGCTCGATCAAGTCGGGCTCTTGATAGACGCAGGAGGCCATAGGCTGGCTCTTGATGCGCTCTTGGATGAGTTTCCACTCCTCCAGCAGCAGGGCCAGGTCGCGCACGAAGTAGGCCTTGCGCTTGTCCTCGCCGGCTGTGCGGATGATGACCCCCATGCCATCAGGAATGGTCAGTTCGCGGACGATCTTCTTGAGGCGCTGGCGTTCCTCGACGTTCTCGATCTTGCGGCTGATGCCCGACTGGTCGGAGTTGGGCAGCAGGACGAGATAGCGGCCGGGCAGGGAAAGGTTGGTGGTGACACGCGGTCCCTTGGTGCCGATCGGTCCCTTGGTGACTTGGATGATGATCTCGCTTCCGGGCGGGAAGAGTCGGGGAACATCCTTTTGGGTGATCTTGGGTTTGTCTTTGCGTCGCGATTTCCCGCCGTCATCCCGTTCCACGATTTCGACGCTGGAATCGAAGGTGTTGGGGATGATGTCCCAGTAGTGGAGGAAGGCGTTCTTTTCGAAGCCGATGTCCACGAAGGCGGCCTTGAGTCCGTCTTCGAGGTTCTTCACCTTGCCCTTGTAGATGGAGCCCACCAAGCGGTCGTCACCGGTGCGCTCGACGGTGAGATCCTCGAGTTTGCTCTCTTCGAGCACAGCCACCCGTGTCTCCAAGGGTTCGGCATTGATGACCACCTCTTTGACGATCTTCTCCTCGGGGCGGATCAACCGCTTGACCTTCTTGACGACCTCCTTGACCGCGGCCCGGGCCTTTTCGATGAGCCCCTTGGGTTCGCGGTGCGGCTTGGGTGTCTGTTCGGCCGGTTCGTCGTGGGCCTCCTCGGGGCGGGAGAGATCGGGGGAACGATAGGTTTGGTCACGGCCATTCTTGGAGAGATTCACCTCCGGCGCGTCAATGCTGTCCTCGGGCAGACCCGCGGCCCGGTTCTCGGCTCGGCGGATTTCCGACTCGTGACGCCGGATGTCGAACACCCGTTCCTCGCTGGTTTTCTCGCCGATGGCCTCCATGCGGGCGTTGGTGGCCGATCGGTTGGGGTTGGGAGTGCCGATGCCCCGGGTGGGCTTGAAACGCATCGGCCCCTTGCCGCGTTTGAATGTCTGTTGACTCATGTCTGTGGATTTCGAGTTCTAGTACCGTTTGCGGTACAAATGGATGTTTTGGAGAACACCGACCGCGATCAGGGAGCACAGCACTGAGGTTCCGCCTGCACTGAGCAGGGGCAATGGAATGCCCGTGACCGGCATCAATTTGATGTTCATGCCGATGTTCACGAAGACGTGGATGAAGAAGAGGGTGACGACACCGACCGCGAGCAGGCGACCCAGTCGGTCGCGCGATTCACTCGCGGTCTTGATGCCGCTGAAGAGGATGATGCCGTACAGGCAGACGACCGCCACGCTGCCGACGAAACCACGTTCCTCGGCAATCACCGAGAAGATGAAGTCGTTGTGGGCCCCCAAGCGGGGCAGGTAGCCGAGTCGATGTTGGGTGCCTTCCCTCCATCCTTTGCCGGTGAATCCTCCCGAGCCGACGGAAATCAGGGCCTGTTCGACATTCCAAGACATCTGCCGCTTGCGCTGCGCAGCTCGCTGTCGCATTTCCGGAGTCGCCGAGGCGGGCGCGAAATCGGCATCGAAATAAACCAGCAACCGTTCGCGTTGGTAGTCTTGCAGTCGGATCAGTCGCCAGTTGGCCGGCGCGATGAAGATGTCCACAGCGATCAGGGTGACGATGAGAAGGGCCCCGCCCAGGAGTTTGGCGACAAAGCGTTGGGGCACTCCGGCCACCAGCATCATGACCAAGGTGATGGGCAGGAAGACGAGGGACGACCCCAGGTCGGGTTGCTTGAGGATGAGCCCCAGTGGCAGAAGCGTGAGGACCAAGGCCTTCAGGAAGATTCCCGGGGAACGCAGTTCCGCGGCCGGGCGCGCCAGGAAGTTGGCCATGGCGAAGAGGAAGGTCAGCTTGGCGAGTTCACTGGGCTGAAACTGCAACGGGCCGATATCCAACCAGCGCCGTGCGCCATTGCGTGACGTGCCCAAGACATGCACCGCGACCAGCAAGGCGATGGAAACCCAGTAGCCGACCATCGCCCATCGGGCCAGTCGGCCGTAGTCGACCAGGCTCATGCCGAGGACCGCGAGGATGCCGATGGTGAAGGCGATCACTTGTCGGGTGGCTGTCCATTGGTACCAGGATGCGCCCCTCGCCAACTCGACGCTGCCGGTGGTGCTGAAGATGAACATCGCGCTGATGATCATCAGGCCCAACACCGAGAGCCACATGGGCCACAGGATGGTTGCCTCGGTGCGGCGATTCTGATGGAGGGAAGTCGTCATGGGTTCATGGCGATGGGCCGGCCAGAGCCCGTATCCCTTCCCCGCAGGTGTTCGTAGATCTTCCGCGCCACCGGGCCGCAGGTTCGCCCGCCGGAGGCACCGCTTTCCACCATGACGACCACCGCGTAGCGGGGGGATTCGAATGGAGCGAAGCTGGCGAACCAAGTCACCTTGTCTTTGACTCCATTGCCCTTGATCTCGGCCGTGCCGGTCTTGCCGCAGACCGTGTAATCGGTGACGCGGGCACTGGTGCCTGTGCCTTCGATGTCCATGACATCATCTCGCATCGCGGCGCGGATGTGGGCGAGGTGTTCCGGTCGGGTTTCCAGTCGACTGCGAACCTGACCGGGTCGAATGGTGCTGGGAGCTTCTTCGCTGAGGGGGTCTCCGGACTCGAGGCGATCCACCAAGCGGGGGTAGTAAACCGTGCCGCCGTTGGCCACTGCGGCAACCATGACCGCCAATTGCAGCGGAGTCACCGTGACCTCCTGCCCGATGCTGAAGTTGGCCAACCGACCCTGAGGCCAATGCTCGGTCCGGGCTTCTGCTGGTTCGGGCATCCAACCCGCACGCTCCTCGATGGGGCGGAGTTGAATGCGTGTCTGCTCGCCGAAATGGAACCGGTGAGCCGTGGCAAGCAGGCGGTCGTATCCGGCATCGAGCCCCAGTTGGATGAAGTAGGAGTTGGAGGATCGGATGAAAGCGCGACGAAAGTCGTAAGGCCCCGGAGGTGCAGTATCCTCGATCTTGATGTTCCCGCGGTGGTAGATCCCTTTGCCCGGTTTGGACGGATTGGGTTCAACGATTTGCACCTGGTTGGGATCCAGTCCGTTTTCCAATGCGGTCAAGGCGGTCACGATCTTGAAGGTGGAACCGGGGGAGTAGGCCCCATCGGTTGCCCGGTTCATCAGAGGGGTCCGCTTGGGCACCATGTAGTAATTGGTCCAACGGTTTCGGCTGATGCCATCGATCCACTCGCCGGGATCGAAGCTGGGGGCACTGGCCATGGCCAACACATCGCCATTCCGCACATCCAGAACAACCACGGCTCCGCGCTCCTCGCCGCTCACCGCCGACAGGGCCGACTCGGCCGCCTTCTGGACATCGATGTCCAAGGTGGTGACCAGATTCTGACCCGGCACCGGTTCGGCCGTGACGGTCTCACCCACACGATAACCGTCGCTGTTGACCAAGATGCTCTTGGTGCCGGAGATGCCCCGCAGGGAAGCGTCGAAAGCGGCCTCGAGACCGGCGGCTCCCTTGTAGTCTCGAAGCCGGTAGTCGAAGGATTCGCCCTCATCGCCCTCGAAGTCATCCGCCCGAACCAAATATCCCAGGGCATGGGCCGCCAAGGAGCCATGTGGATAATGGCGGACCGCCTGCAGTTCCGTTCTGATTCCGGGAATCGACCAAGATTGTTCGGTCAGGAGAGCCACTTGCTGCGGGGTCAATTTCGTCAGAACAGCCAGCGGCAGGGCTCGGGTGTTGGCCCAATGGCGTTGCAATTCGGATTCGGTGAGGGTCAACGGCAGTCCGATCTTGGTGGCTACCTTGGTGACGACATTGCTCACCACGTTGTATCGGGCTTGCCTCCAGAGAAGGGTGGTTTCTTCTGGCCGGATGAGGATCCGAGGCGCCTCCCGGTGGAATTTGGACATCATCCGCTGCCATAGCCCCGGGGACACGGGGTTGGTTCCTCCCCGCGCCGCGATGACCTCGCGTCGCAATCGTCCGTATTCCTTCGAGAAATCCCGGCTCAGGGCCTCCAGATAGACATCGAGACGGTATCGCGGGGCATTGCCCACACATTCGCGTCCATTCCGGTCGAGGATGCGTCCTCGCAGCGCGGGAACCCGCACTGATTGGAAACTTTGGGTTTGCAGGGACTGCTCGAAACGGTGGTGACTCAGGATTTGAACTCTCAGGAGACCGATGAGCAGCAGCAACAAGCCTGCGCCGACCACTCCGGCCATCCACCGCAGTGGGCGCTCTCCCTTGTTGAACTGGTCAAAGATGAGCATGGTTCAACGGGGTCGGAATTGGCGGCCCCGGACGGTTTCCCGATCAGTGCGGAAGCTGGAGGTGGTCAGGGGGCGGTAGTCGAAGATCCGGTGCAGGAAATCGAACATCCAAAAGAGGGCAGGGCAGGCGATTCCGTTGAGCAGTCCCATCAAAACGAGTTGGATGATTGTGAATCCGCCGGTCACCGGTTGGGACCGGGTGAGAGACAAGACCCCCAAGGTCAGGAGCGGCACGCCAGTGCCAGCGCCGAGGCCAATCCAAAACTGCGCGAAACCTTGATCACGCAGGATGAGGTGGCGTTGCAGTTGCAGCGTGAATCCGAGGAGGAAAAGCGGCATGATGCTGGCTCCCAGTGGCGATGCCGACAGGGAATCCATCCACAGACCGCTCAAGATCGCCAAGCTGATGGTGACGCCGAACCCGTGGGTCAATGCCGCATAGCAGACCAGAGCCGGACTCAGTGCCAGTGGGACCGTGAGCAGTTGCCGAAGCGTTGAGAACTGGGTCTGGGCGAACACCGACAGCCAGGTGACCAGAAACAGGAAGATGAGGGTGAATCGGTTCATGGCTGCAGCACCCATACTTCTTCCAGACGGTTGAGGTTGGCCGCCAGACGGACTCGGGCGGTGGTGAACACGTTGCCGTTCTCGTTCCGGGTGTCCACGATGGTCCCAACAGGCAGTCCTGCCGGAAAGATTCCGCCCAGACCACTGGTCAGCACCACCTGACCGGCCATGATCCCGGGACAGTTCTGCAGCAAGGTCATTTCCACCAGGCCGCCATCGCCCGAGAGGGTTTGCCCGGGCTTGATGATGCCCAAATCACGGGTTTCCTTGACCACCACCGCCACCCCGCATTCGGCATCACCCACGAGGGCGACCTGCGAGTGGGTCAGGCCCGCCTGACTGATCCGGCCCACCAGGCCCTCCCCGCTCATCACCACGTGATCAGGTTTCAGGTTGTCTCGGGAACCGAGATTGATTTGGAGCGTTCGCCACCACGTCGTCGGATCACGGCCGACCACCCGAGCCAGTTTGAGATGCCAGGGTCCTCGCGGTGCTGCGCCGATGGTGGCGCGCAGCCGCTGGTTTTCAGCCAAGGCGTCGGCGTTTTGCAGCGCTGAAGCCTTGAGTTCGGCGTTTTCTCGTTCTAGACGCAGCAGGTTGTCGATGAGGATGGAGCGGGGAAGCACCTGATAACCGGCCCGATCGAGCAAGGTGTCGGAAGCTGCGCGGATGCCGAAGAGAGGCAGGAAGGAAGCACCGATGGCCGACTTGACCTGTGTCTGGAGAGACACAGGCAAGTTCAACAGGCCCAGCGTCAGGAGTCCTACGCCGGCCAATGCTAGGTAATGGTTCCGCTTCAGCACGTTCTATCCGTTCAGGACGAACGCACACCGGGGAGATCAGGTGGACGTGGACGAAGCGACTCTTCGAAGGAAGGAGAGTTCCTGCAGCACGCGCCCGGTGCCGGTGGCCACGGCGCTCAACGGATCGTCGGCGATGTGGACCGGAAGCCCGGTTTCCTGTGCGACCAAGCGGTCGATATTGCGCAACAGCGCTCCACCACCGGCCATCATGATGCCCCGGTCCACCAAGTCGGCGGACAATTCAGGGGGGCACCGTTCCAACGTGATGCGGACAGACTCCAAAATGCTCGAGAGCGGTTCTTGCAGGGCGGCTCTGATTTCCTCGGAACGGATGACGACCGTCTTGGGGAGGCCCGCACTGAGATCGCGGCCCTTCACCTCCATGGTCAATTCCTGGTCCAACGGAAACGCCGACCCGACACGGATCTTGATCTCCTCGGCGGTACGTTCGCCGATCATTAAATTGTGTGCGCGCTTCATGTGCGCGACGA
>JACCDP011036146.1_pt1 | contig 19996 bp, 17 predicted proteins | sample 7445841 | NCBI WGS metagenome assembly JACCDP01 (sample SAMN15323441, study PRJNA562643) | freshwater metagenome | isolation source: river surface water | place: USA:Blue River Watershed | collected 2017-08-17
GCTTTGCTTTTTCGATTGGATTTTTGTCTGCTTTTGCACAACCCCTTAACAGCAAGCAAATCGATTCACTGGTAGAACTATCCCTCAAAACATTCAACGTACCGGGCATTGCGGTAGGCGTGGTAAAAGATGGTAAACTGATCCATGCCAAAGGATATGGTGTAGCCAATCTGGAGACCGGAAAAAAAGTAGATGAACATACCCTCTTCGGCATAGCATCCAATTCAAAGGCCTTTACCACGGCTGCCATCAGCATGCTGGTGGAGGAAGGAAAAATGAAATGGGATGATAAGGTGACAGACCATATCCCTGGTTTCAAAATGTACGATCCCTATGTTACCGAAGCCTTCACGGTCAGGGACCTGGTTACCCATCGCAGTGGGTTGGGACTCGGAGCCGGTGATCTGATGATGTGGCCCGATGGAAGCAATTTCACCAGAGCAGACATCATCCACAACCTTCGTTACCTCAAGCCGGTATCTGCGTTCAGGACCAAGTATGATTACGACAACAACCTCTATATCGTTGCAGGAGAAGTGATCGCCAAAGTATCCGGCATGCCCTGGGAAGATTTCATTGAACAACGCATCATGAAACCATTGGGCTTTCAAGCATCAGCCGCCTCATTGACAAGACTCAAAGACAAATCCAACATGATTCGTCCCCATGCACCGGTTGACGGAAAACTACAGGTGATCGACATTGCATGGAGCGAAACGGCCAATGCAGCAGGCGGTATCTGGAGCAACATAAGCGACCTTAGCAAGTGGGTGATCCTGCAATTGAACCATGGCAAGTATGGAGAGGGCCTCAAGAAAAATTTGTTCAGTGAACGATTGCACGAAGAAATGTGGGCGCCACAAACCATCATCCCCACCGGTACCCGTCCTCCTTACAATACCCATTTCAGTGCCTATGGCTTGGGCTGGTTCCTTAGTGATATCAAGGGTTACAAGCAAGTTACCCATACAGGCGGACTGGCCGGCATTGTCACACAGGTAGTGCTTTTCCCGGAACTGAACCTGGGTATCATGGTGCTCACCAATCAGCAGTCGGGTGCGGCCTTCTCTGCCATCAGCAATTCCATCAAGGATGGTTATGTTGGTGTAAGTGGTCAAAACTGGGTGAAGGCATATGCTGATCGGGAAAAACAGGGATTTGATGAAGCAGAAAAAGTCAAACAAAAACTGACTGCTGATATGGCTGCAGAACAAAAAAAGCTGGGAGCGAATGTCAACCTTGAAACTTATTGGGGGACCTATCGTGATGCCTGGTTTGGCGACGTTGTGCTTTCCATGAAAAATGGAAAACCCTGGATCGCCTCTCTTCGTTCACCCAAACTTGAGGGAGAATTGCTGGCCTACAAAGGAAACATCCTGATCGCCAAATGGACCGATAGAAGCATGGATGCGGATGCCTTCTTGTATTTCAGTCTGGATAAAAATGGGAAACCGAATGGCTTTACGATGGAGGCCATCTCGCCACTGACTGATTTCAGTTTTGATTTTCAGGACCTTGATCTCAAGCGCATCAAATGATGTCGAGAACCACCAAATGGTTGCTGGTCGCTTCCAGCCTCTGGTATTTTGGAGAAGGATTGTTCGGTCCACTTTTCGCAGTCTTCTCCGAAAAAGTGGGCGGGGATCTGCTTGACATCACCTGGGCCTGGGCACTTTATTTGATCATCACCGGTATTGCATATGTTGCCATCGGCAAGATCTTCAATCGATCCAAATGGAAATACCATTTGATCGTGGTCGGATATGGGTTGAATACGCTTTTCACTTTTGCTTATCTGTTGGTTGATGATACCACCAGTCTTTTGTTGGTGCAAGCTGGACTGGGATTGGCGGAAGCAATTTGCACACCATCCTGGGATGCGCTTTTTGCCTCTGATATGGAAGAACAGGACAATACTTTTTTATGGGGGATTGCCAATGGACATACGCATTTTGTTTCGGGGCTAGCGATCGCTGTTGGCGGTCTGATCGCCTACCATTTCTCCTTTGAAACCTTGTTCATCCTGATGGGATGCATACAACTGATCGCCACCGTCATTCAGTACCAAATCATTTCAAATTCTTCACGCACCTAAAGCCCAGGTGATTGGCGGGAGATCTCCAGTCGCCCTTGCCCCTGGTACCCACCATGTACCGGGTGCAATACTGATCGGTACAAAGAAAAGATCCGCCACGGTGTATTTTTTTGGGAACCCCCGGCTCCATTGGATCATTGGCTACTGATGGTCCCTGTGGATTTTCAGTGATGGTATTTTTTGCCAAGGCAGCATAGTAATCGTATCCATACCAATCGTTGCACCACTCCCAAACATTTCCGGAAACATCATATAAACCAAATGCATTGGGTGGAAACTGTTTCACCGGTGCGATACCGCGATACCCGTCTTCCCCCGCATCCAGATCAGGAAAGGATCCCTGGTAAGTATTGGCCATGTGTTTACCATTTTTTTTGTAGGTATTCCCCCAGGCATAGACATCGCCTGCTTGTCCACCCCGGGCAGCAAATTCCCATTCGGCTTCTGTCGGTAGTCGCTTGCCGGCCCATTTGGCATAGGCCGCCGCATCTTCCCATGAAATGTGCACAACGGGATGATTGCCCTTCCCCTTGATATCGCTTCCCTTGCCCAGTGGATGGCGCCAATCGGCTCCTTGTTCATAGCGCCACCATTGCAGGTAATCATCCAGGGGTACTTTTCCGGATGTTGGAGAAAAAACGATAGAACCCGCCACCAGCTGATCTTCCGGCACATCAGGAAACTCTTGCTGGTTTGGTTTTGTTTCAGCCAAGGTTACATATCCGGTAGCCTTGACAAAGGCGGCAAACTGATCATTGGTCACTTCTGTTTCATCCATCAAAAAGGGACTGACTTTCACCCGGTGAATGGGCCTTGCATCGTTCATGGCTTCCTTGCCACCCCCCTGCATCTTGGTGGGGTCTACACCGCCCATGCTGAATTCTCCACCGGGGATCAAGACCATCCCGGCAGGAACTTTCACCTCCACAGCGGGATAAACAATCGTACTATCAAAGGCAGCACCCCCACCTTCCACATAGGCCATGCTGTCATTGCCGATGAAACCATTGCTGCAAGACAGCGCATCCAGCTTGGCAGTTGCAAGGGACGTGGAATCAGGAGATGCTGTTTGTATTTTGGTCTCCCGCGTATTCATACAGGCAGTGAATGACAGAAAAATAAAACCCAATACTTGTTTCATACCGATAATTCGACGAGATTTCTATGATGAAGATATGTGATAAATATCACGTTTGCATTCCAGGCAAAATTCGAACATTGTATCATGGAAAATGCGTTGAAACAACACTGGGAAAATGTTTATGAAACCAAGCAATCACATGAAGTAAGCTGGACACAGGATGTGCCGCAAACTTCACTGGATTTTATTCATTCTTTTGACCTGCCCAAAAATGCCAAGATCATTGATGTTGGAGGTGGCGACAGCAAACTGGTGGATCATCTGTTACAAGAAGGTTTCACGGATATCACCGTCTTGGATATTGCTGGAGCAAGTTTAGATAGAGCGAAAAAACGCCTGGGGGATAAAGCAGCATCCGTCAAATGGATAGAATCCGATATCAAGGAATTCAAACCGCTGGAAAAATATGATGTTTGGCACGACAGGGCAGCTTTTCATTTCTTAACAGAGAAGCAGGAAGTAATGGAATACCTCCAACTAGTTAGAAATGCCGTCAACGGATACATGATCGTAGGGACTTTCTCTCCAGAAGGTCCAACCAAGTGCAGCGGACTCTCCATCAAACAGTATTCCGACGAAGAACTGACAGGGATGTTCGTGGATGGTTTTGAAAAGATCAAATGCGTGAACGTGGACCATGTCACGCCTTTCAACACGGCACAACATTTTACTTTTTGCAGTTTCAAGTACAAGGCGGCTTAAAAGGAATCAACCTGTAGACCTAAGAAAAGCTTTGCTATTAAGCTGATTTTTGGATGATGGCAAAAAATACATCCGTCCTTTTCTCAAAACCCAATCGCTCATAGGCTTTGATGGCCCTTTCGTTATCAGTCCGGACATGCAAAAAAGGTATCTCTCCTCTTTCGATAATAGCCTGACAGGCAAGTGACATGAGATGGGAAGCATATCCCTTCCCCAGGTATTCGGGATCGGTGCACACTGCACTTACTTCTGTAAAGCCGTCGAGATGCATTCTCTCGCCGGCCATGGCGGCAAGTACGTTATGGTGCTTGATGCCCGTATAGGGACCAAACTCGATGGTCCGCTGCAAAAAGGGGCCCGGCCGCATGCGCGAGGTCAGGTCGATCATCGATGCTATATCAGCATTCGTCAATGGGCACACTTCCTGCTGCTTCAATAGGCAGGGTTGAAATCTATGACAAACCATTTGAATGATAGGGGTGGTATAGAGGAGGTCGAAACCCGCTGGCATTTCTACCAGACCGGGAATAAGTACATAGAACCTGCGATCGGCCGGAAGAACTTGGAGCATGGCCTGACGATCTTCATGGTTCCAATTTTCAGCAGAAAGAAAGGGAGCTACATCCTCCTGAAAAAATTTTACCTGCTGATTTCCGGCATTGAAACGTGCTTCGTGATGGCTCAAAGAAAACCAAACCGGATTGTCAAGCTGCGCTGTATTCATGGGAGAATAAAATTAGGTAAATTGGGGGATGCAAAAGAACAGAAGACAATTCATCCAAAAGATGGGAGCATCCGTTGCTTCCATGGCGGTAGGATCTGCAGCAATAGCAAGCAATATACCAGCTCCAGAAATACTTCATTCATCGATCCGGGTAAGTGCCAACGACAAGATCAGGATCGGACTCATTGGTGCCGGCATCATCGGACATTTTGATACCGACACGGCATTGAGGGTACCGGGAGTGGAGATGGTAGCTGCCTGTGATCTTTATACCGGTAGAATAGAAGCAGCCAAAGAAAAATGGGGTAAGGATATTTTCACCACCCGCGATTATCGTGAGTTGCTGAACAGAAAAGATATTGATGCCGTCCTGATCTGCACACCCGATCATTGGCACCAACGCATCGCCATCGATGCCATGAAAGCGGGTAAGCATGTCTATTGCGAGAAACCCATGGTGCAGAAGATCGAACAGGGCTATGGCATCATTGAAACCCAAAAACAAACCGGAAAGGTTTTCCAGGTGGGCAGCCAACGTGCCAGTGCAGCAGCCATTCTAGAAGCCAAAAAATTAGTAAAAGCAGGTACCATTGGAGAGCTAACATTCGTAGAAGCTTTCTGTGATCGCACCGATTCCAGAGGAGCCTGGCAATATTCCATCCCCCGGGATGCATCACCGGAGACCATTGATTTCAATGCCTTCCTGGGCAATGCCCCCAAGGTGCCCTTTGATCCGATCCGTTTCTTCCGCTGGAGGAATTATTCAGATTATGGTACGGGAGCGGCGGGCGACCTGATTGTTCACCTGCTCACCGGCATCCATGTGATCACCGGTTCGATGGGGCCCAACAAGATCTTCAGCCTGGCAGACCTCAAAATGTGGAAGGATGGCAGGGACGCCTATGATGTGGTCAATGCCTTGATGCAATATCCTAAGACCTCCCAACACAACGCCTTTCATGTGTCTACCAGGGTCAACCTGACTGATGGAGAAGGCAAAGGGGGATTTGGCATCAAACTGGTAGGTACAGAAGGAGTAATCGATATCGGCTGGAATGAATTCACCTACAGGACCCTGAAACGCAAGTCGGCGCCGGGTTATGGAGGCTATGACTCCTTCGAAAGCTTCTCTGAAAAAGGAAAGGCCGAATACAAAAAATGGTATGCTGCCACCTATGGAGATGACATGGGAGGTTACACAATCGGAGAGGAAAAAAGATTCGATTCACCCAAGGGCTATGACGATCGCCTGGACCATATGATCGTCTTCTTCAATGCCATCCGAACCGGCTCTGCTATCGTCGAAGATGCCTCTTTTGGATTGAGGGCAGCTGCTCCTTCCATCGCCTGCAACCTCAGTGCGAAACTGCAGCGCCCCATTGGCTGGGATCCTTTGGGAATGAAACTGGTCGGATAATCAGTTGCAGCCTGAACTTTTTGGGAAAAGCTGTGTTGTAATGGCGTAAAACGATTCGCATGCCACAGTCAGCTTTCATCCCATCCGTTAAACTGGATCCGGCAACCACAACTGCCACAGTCCACCTCGACTGGGATCTGTTCACCAATGAACTGGAATTTGAATAGTCCGTAATTTCACCGGATGATTTCAAAACAGACTCTTGGATTTCTCAAAGGACTCAAAAAGAACAACAACAAAGAATGGTTGGATGCCCACCGACCTACCTACGAACAATGTCGAGGTGAATACCAGGTATTTGTGGGAGAAGTATTGGAGGGCTTGAAAAAAATCGATCCTACCCTTTCAAACTTAGAGGCGAAAAAGTGCATGTTCCGCATCAACAGAGACATCCGTTTCAGCAAAAACAAAGATCCCTACAAAACCAATTTTGGGTCCTATTTCAGCAAGGGTGGTAAAACCATCCAATGCGCAGGATATTATTTTCATGTGGAGCCGGGTGCTTCTTTCATTGCAGGTGGCTATTGGATGCCTCCTTCTCCAGACCTGAAAAAGATCAGGAGTGAGATCGATTATTGTTTTGATGAGTTCAAACAACTGATCAAAACAAAATCATTTCGGTCTTCATTCGATGATCTCGACCGGGAGGCTGTCCTCAGCCGACCACCGCAGGGATATGATGTTGACAATCCTGCATTGGAATACCTTAAACTGAAGAGCTTAACGGTAACGGCGGCGGTCAGCGATGAGGAATTGATGAACAAAGCTTTGGTGAAAAAAGTGGTATGCCATTTCGAAGCCATGAAGCCCTTCATTCATTTTCTGAATCGCGCACTGGATTGATCATTTTCTCCAATCCCACAATACAATATCCCAACCAATACCGCCATAGGTAAGTGTATCAATGACCTGAAAGCCTGTTTTCAGGTGCGCCTTCAATGATCGGGTATTGGCTTTTGCAACATCGGTGATGAGGTACTCAAATTGATCTGCATAGCAATCCCGAAAATGTCCATATAATTTTTGAACCAGCCCCATGCCCCTGTAAGGCTTGGCCACACAGAGTTGCCCCACTACCACATAGTGGCTCTCGATCAGCAGTTGATCATTATACTTGGTTCGATCAATCGTATCAATAAGATCGGCCATCAGCGGATGTCCATCCCTTACTTCTTTCGTGGTAACCATGGCATATCCGGCAATAATATCTCCATCCTTTGCGATCACCGTTGGGGTGATGGCATTCATGGCGCTTAGGTAGTCCATCGTGTAGGAGGCTGTTAGAAAGCCCTGCGACAAAGCCTCTTGCTCACTGATGTTGGTCCGCAAATTCTCCGTCTGCAAGGCCTTAATTCCTTCTAGCTCCTTTTCATCAGATACTAAAGTCAATTCTAATGCATCGTTCATGCATCAAAGAAAGCAAGTTTTATTGAAAAGTCAGTATTTAATCGTAATATTGCGATTAATGGGATTGACCAAAACAGAAACCTATTCTTTAAAAGAATTGATGCTGGCAAAATATGCTAGGGCCTTGTCGCATCCTGCCAGAATTGCCATTCTCCAATTGCTGATCAAAAAAAACAGCTGCATCTGTGGTGATATAGTGGAGGATTTGCCTATTTCCCAATCAACTGTTTCTCAGCACCTAAAAGCGCTAAAGGAAGCTGGACTAATCAAAGGAGAAATTGAGGGTACTTCCGTATGCTATTGTATTGATGAGAAAGAGTGGAAAAAAGCAAAAAATATGCTCGGAGACATGATGGAAAGATTTGTGGGTAAGTCGAACATTTGTTGCCAATAAAAATAATCATATGCACACTGAAGAACAATTAAAAGAGATCGTCAGAAAAAAATACAGTGAAATTGCCTTGCAGGACAAAGATATGAACATGTCGTCCTGTTGTGGTGCAGGAGGTTGTTCTACGGAAGTATACAACATCATGTCAGACGACTATACTACGCTGGAAGGCTATAATGCTGATGCAGACCTGGGTCTTGGATGCGGATTACCAACGCAATTTGCAAGAATTAAAAAGGGGGATGTTGTCATAGATCTCGGTAGTGGAGCGGGCAACGACTGCTTCATAGCCAGACACGAGACCGGTGAGACCGGAAAAGTCATTGGAGTTGACTTTACACCAGCTATGATTGATAAGGCTAGGGCGAATGCTGAAGTAAGAGGATTTAACAATGTGGAATTCAGACAAGGTGATATTGAGCACATGCCCGTTACTGCCAATAGTGCAGATGTGATTGTAAGCAATTGTGTATTGAACCTGGTTCCTAACAAGCACGGAGTATTCAATGAAATCTTCAGGGTATTGAAACCTGGCGGCCACTTCAGTATTTCCGATGTGGTATTGGTAGGTGCTCTTCCAGAGGGACTTCGGAAAGATGCTGAGATGTACGCAGGCTGTGTTGCCGGAGCAATACAAAAACAGGTGTATCTAGAGTTAATACAAGCCAGTGGGTTTGAACAAATCAGTATTCAAAAAGAAAAAGCGATCATTATTCCTGAGGACATTTTAATCAATTACCTCAGCAAAGAAGAGATCGATGCATTCAAGAAAGGACAAACAGGTATCTTCAGCATAACAGTATTTGCCCAAAAACCAATTACCACACAAAAATGCAGTCCCGGTTCCGGTTGCTGTTAAAAACATAAAAATGAAAAAAATCCTCGTTCTCTGTACGGCCAACAGTTGCAGAAGCCAGTTGGCAGAAGGTTATCTCAGGTATTTTGCAGGTGACAAGGCTGAGATTTACAGTGCCGGTATTCGTTCCACCGGTGTCAATCCCGGCGCCATTGCTACCATGAAAGAGGATGGCATTGATATATCCGGGCATACTTCCAACGCGATGGAAGAGTACAAGGACATTGACTTTGATTATGTAATCACGGTATGCGACAATGCTAGAGAAAATTGTCCTTTCTGGCCCGGAAGATCCATACACATTCACCATGCCTTTCCTGATCCTGCCCACGCAACCGGCTCAGCAGAAGAGATCAAAAAGTCTTTTGCAACCACCCGCGATATGATCAAAGAATATTGCCAGGACTTTGTTGCAAAGCATCTTTAAGTCAGATTACCAGGAATTTGTTGCAAAGCACCTTTAGCCACAAGGCTTATAGCCATTGCGAAACATACAGCTCTGCAAACATTTTGCCGATCGCCCTTTGTCCTGCGGCATTGAAATGCAATTGATCACCCTTGTGATCCAATCCTTTGGTGGTGATCACTCCTGAATACTTGTCGTGTTGCGCGTGTTCATGCATGATGCGGTTGATCTCCATGAACGATTCATGAGAAGTTTTTGAAAAATAGCCCAACTCTCCCAGCAGGATGGGCAGCTTCTTATGGCCACAGATCTGCCTGAACATGCCAAACAATGAATCCAATCTTGCGTCATATACCGGAATACCTTTGGCATTGGCATCGGCTTCTCCCTGGTGCCAGAGTATTCCCTTTATGTCACCGAAAGCTTTTGCCCTTTCCACTCTTGCCTTGAAATTGCTCAGCAGGGGAACATCTCGGTGTACAGAATCATGTATCCATTTTTGAATGGAGCTGCCACCAACGGCAGTATGCAATACCAGAATTGAAACATCAGGAGGACAAAACTTGAGCAATGTTCTGGCAAAAGACATGCCGCAGTCCAATCCGACCATCGAAGGTTCGTTGAGGTTCAAAGGTTCCTTGGCCAAAACCAATTCACCCGCTTTGTTGATCGCCAAGATTCTTTCATTGGCCACAGTATCCTCCGGCTCTACCTGACCACGCCCGGCCATATTGGATTGTCCCGCCATGACAAATACCCAAACTTTTTTCTTGGCTGGAACCACAGCAGGCTTCACTGCTGCCTTAGGGAAATAAAGGGTTCGGTTCGACTCCTGTTGAGCAAACACGCTGCTGACGCAAAAGAAGACAACAAGTATGGAGAAGATTCTCATGGTATGCTATTGTAAATAAATGGTCTTTCCTGTTTTGGCAGATGTTCTCGCGGCTTCCAGAATTTTGACTACGATCAAGTTGTTTTCCATGGAGTAAGTTCCATTGGCAGGAACCTTTATCTTTCCTTTGATCACATCAGCGAAGTAGAGAAAGGGACTGGTATAGGTCTGTGTTTCCTGTGGTGTCAAACGGTATTCTATCTCCGTTCCCCTCTTCCCTTTGGCCCTCATGTTGTTGTTGTCTTTGGTGATGATGTATCCGTTTTCACCATAGACTTCCATGTCCTTTCTGGCAAAAGGCCAATTCCAGGAAGCCTGGATGATGCATTGAGCAGTAGGATAAGTCAAAACGATCGTTGCTTCGTCTTCCACCTTGGGATAGATATGGGGTTTGAACTGAGAAGTAACAGCTGTTACACTGGTGGGCAATTCGCCATTCATCAAGAGGGTCATCAGATTGGCACCATAGCATCCAAAGTCCATCAAGGCCCCGCCACCGTTTTGAACAGGGTCGGTCAACCAATCAAAAAATTCTTTGGAAACGCCAATTTCACGCGGACCTTCATGTCCGTCGTGCACCACCACCTTTCGGATCTTGCCCATGAAGGCCGTATCACGGGTCAAGGCAAATGACTTATCGGTTGTGGGATACCAGGATGTTTCAAAGTTGGTCAACACCATCGTCTGGTGCTTTTTGGCCAGGGCAATCATCTTCTCAGCATCGGCAACCGTGGTGGCAAGTGGCTTTTCCACCATCACGGGTATTCGCTTGGGAGCACAAGCTTCCACGACGCTCAGGTGCTGAAGGGTTGTTCCGAATGAACTCACCCCATCGGGTTTGCGTTCATCCAGCATTTTGTTCAGATCGGTATAGAACAATTGGGGATCGAGGTTGAACCGCTTGATCATCTTTTGTGCCAGATCAGCATTGGTTTCATATATGCCTACCAATTCTACCTGGGCATCGTTCTTTCTTCCCAGTATCCAGGAATTGTGTCCGTGTGAAATACCGGCCACCGCCAATCGAACAGGTTGAGCCTGTTGCTGCAGTGTAGTCATCAGCAGAAAAAAAATCATCAGGTATTTCATGTGAAATCTTTCACTGAATATAAAGCATCCTGATCAATTCCACTGTATAGCAAAATAAACGGCCGGTCTTTTGCCAGTATTGGTAATGTTATGGGGTATCATGGTTTCCACCCAGGCAGCACCGCCTGTATACAGCATGCGCTTTTTATCGCCATGCACCATTTCCCCTTCACCATCCAGCATCAAAATGATCTCTTCATTTTTATGGGTATGCGGCGGATGACTGGATAGCCCCGGGTTCAAACTGGTGATATGGATATCGAACCTGTTCGTATGCACTGTTTTTCTGTCGAACAATTGCCTGACTCCTCCCCGCTCATGCGGTTTGTAAATCATGTCGTTCCAATCAATCACAAAAGAAGGACCGGCTGATTGTCCACGTTGAACATCCGGAGAGGCAGACTGCATTTGCATTTCATAGAATTCAACTGCATCCTTTCTTTTGTTGCGGAAAACAACCTCTTCTCCCGGTAGAACAAAAACGATGGATCCTTTTTCAAGTTCGTAGGTTTTATCCCCCAATGAAACCTGAATGTGACCATCCTTGATGATGAAAAAAAGTTCATGCCCATTGGCACCCGCATTGAACTTCTTTGATTTTGCACCGTTGAGCGTATGACCAATGAGTGATTGTTGAGACAAGACTGCCCCTGATCCCTCAAACATCAGACCACCCTTGCCTTTCCATGGATACACATCGGTGCGAATAGGTACTTGTGCCTGAAGTAATTGCAGGAAAAAAACGCAAAACAAAATTGGAAGGAGGGCAAATCGCATAAAAAGAAGTTTAATAGATCCTGATTGGATGACCAATCTAATCATTTTCTTTCATTGAGGCAGGTGGAGTATGCGCAAACCGAAATCGTTTTAGCAATTTGATTTAGATCCACATTGGATTTGCAATAGTTTTATTCTTTAATTGTCCAACATGAAATCAGTGAAATCCTTTGTTTTGGTCAGCTTGCTGAACATGGTTTTTTTGGCATCTGTCGCGCAAATATCAAAACAACCCAAATTGGGATACAGATCAGCCAAACTTATTACCATTGGCTCGCTACAGTTCAAAGACCTGAATAACAACGGAAAGCTGGATCCCTATGAAGACTGGCGCCTACCCTATGAAAAAAGAGCTCAGGACCTGGTATCGAAGATGTCAGTAGAAGAAAAGGTGGGGTTCATGCTGATCAGCACCACAAGAATGCAAAATGAAAATGCATCCCGGGGGCAACAAACCAACGAATCGAATGCCAATGGTTTCAACGAAGAGGACCAGGTACAGAACATGAACATGTTCACCAAAAAACCCTTGCCTATTCCCATGATGATGGCTGCAGGAACCACCAAAGGGGTAAAACAATTTCACCTCAGACACTTCATTCTTCGTGCCAACGTCAGTACCCGCAGCACTGCAGAATGGGCCAACAACCTGCAGGCACTTTGTGAGAGCGATGGATGGGGAATACCTGCGATCGTGGCTTCCAACCCTCGTAACCATATCACCAAGGATGCCTCGATCGGATTGAGTGTGGGCACCACAACATTTTCTGTATGGCCAGGGGAACTGGGGCTTTCAGCAACCAGAGACCTTAAATTGATAAGAGAATTTGCCGACGTAGCAAGACAGGAATGGACAGCAGTGGGATTGCGAAAAGGATACATGTACATGGCAGACCTGGCCACAGAGCCTCGTTGGCAAAGAGTGGAAGGAACCTTCGGGGAGAACGCAGAGTGGGTGGCAAAAATGATGACCGAAGTGGTGCTGGGATTTCAGGGAACAAAACTCTCCCCTTCCTCTGTTGCCCTCACTACCAAACACTTTCCCGGCGGCGGTGCAGGAGTGGGAGGACAGGATCCGCATTTCTCCTGGGGCAAATATGAACACTTCCCAGGCGGATTTTTTCAGAACAACCTGATCCCTTTCAAGGCTGCCATCAAAGCAGGCACTTCCTCCATCATGCCCTATTATTCCATTCCAAAAGGAACAAAATACGAGGAAATCGCCTATGCCTACAACAAACCCGTGATCACCGGACTCTTGCGTGACAGCCTGGGCTTCAAAGGCATCATCAACTCCGATACCGGCCCCATTGAAATGATGCCCTGGGGCGCAGAAAATCTTACCATCCCGGAACGCTACAAACGTACCCTGGAAGCCGGTGTCAACATCTTTTCGGGCAGTGCCGATCCAACCCAATTGCTCCAAACCGTCAAATCCGGGATGGTAGACATGAAGCTGGTTGACAACTCTGTTTACAAACTGCTGATGGAGAAATTTCAACTGGGGCTGTTCGAAGACCCTTATGTGGATGTAGAAAAAGCAGAAAAAACAGTTGCCAATGCGGCATTCAAAGCCAAAGCTGATTTGGCCATGCGCAAGTCCATTGTATTGCTGCGCAACGAAAACAAAGCATTGCCGGTAAAAAACAAAACCAAAATCTATTTTGAATCCTATTACCAGAAAAGAGGTGCTGCATCAGCCAGCAATGTATATGCGCCAACACAGCCAGACCCTCATGTAGAATTTGTTAAAACCCCTGAAGAGGCCGACATGATCCTGCTTTGGATCACCCCAGGATCGAAATCCCTCTTCGAAGCCGATGGATCACCCCTCTATCTTTCGCTTTCCAAAAATGCTGTTGATGTGAATTACATCAATACGCTGACAGCCAAGAAACCCACGATTCTGGCCATCAACTATACCAATCCCTGGGTAATCGATGAGATCTACAATGAAAAAACACGTTCCCGTTTTGCTGGGGTGCTGGCAACTTTTGGCACCACCCATACAGCCTTGCTGGACATCATTACCGGAAGATTCAACCCAAGCGGTAAAATGCCTTTCACTACACCGATTTCAGAAGAACAGGCACAAAACCAATTGTCGGATGTTCCCGGATACCTAAAGGGTAAACAATATGGTTTGTTCTGGTATGATGAGGGGATCAGTTACAAATAAGTTTGATCCGTAATTACCAACTTGATCAGTTGAGCTGATTGACATTGGGGTCATCCCCAAAACACGGCAAGCAATACCTGTTGCTCCTATGGCCATTTGTTGCCTGTTTTTGCCGGTTTCAGCCATTTGGAGTAACTTTCGGACTTATTTTAAGATTTGAACGGGCCCCAAAAGGCCCCAAACCAATGCTTATGACAAAAATGACAAGAATCAGCTTCCTGCTGGGACTCATGGTATTGCTCAACATGGCAGCAATGGCCCAGAACATCATCAAAGGAAAAGTCTTGGGACCCAACAACCAACCGGTGGCCAATGCCACTGTTGGAATTGACAAGACCTCCAGGGCATCCAAAACCAATGAAAAGGGTGAATTCAGTATTGCTGCCAACAAAGGGGAAAACCTGTTGATCAGTTCAGTAGGCTTTATCACCAAACTGGTAAAAGTAGGGGATCAATCTACGATCAGCGTAAAACTGGTCCAGGACGAGTCTACCTTGGAAGGTGTTGTGGTAACTGCCATGGATATCAAAAGAAACCCCAGGGAATTGGGATATTCTGCTCAGAAAGTTGATGGCGATGATATTCAAGAGACGCAGCGTGAAAACTTCGTGAACAGTTTACAGGGTCGCGTTGCTGGTTTGACCATCAATCCCACCAGTGGTGTGGCGGGTGCCTCTTCTTCTATTGTGCTGAGGGGATTCAATTCTCTCTCTATGAGCAACCAACCCTTGTTTGTAGTGGATGGTATCGTAATGGATAACCAAACAGTGGATGAAAACTCAGATGGTGGCCGTGGAATTGGTCTTGCTTCTGACAGGCCCAACCGAAACAGTGATTACCAGAACAGGATCGCAGACCTGAACCCAAGTGATATCGAAAATGTTACGGTACTCAAAGGCCCTGAGGCCACTGCCTTGTACGGAAGTCAGGCCAGCTCCGGTGCGATCATCATCACCACCAGAAGAGCCAAGACAAGCAAATTCCAAATGCAATATGACAATAGTTTCAGGGTTTCACAATTGACCCGTTTCCCCAAAACGATTGACGGATACAGCAATGGAACCAATGGTGTTCCCTCCAGTATTTTCAGGTATTTCGGGCCGGCATATCCTGATAGCACTGTATTGTGGGACAATGTTGGATTGTTTTTCAGACCCGGAATCTCCCAAACCCATAACGTGGGAATGGACTTCGGTTTTAAAAAATCATTCTTTCGCGTTTCAGGATCAGTGTTCGATCAGCAAGGTGTTGTTCCCAACAACGATTTCAAACGCTATAACCTGCGCATTTCCAATACTACCAAGATCGGCCGGTATGTAGAAATCATTCCTTCCATTGCGATCACCAAAAGTGAAAACAACAAGGTACTGCGCTCTGCAGGTGGTTACTTGCTGAGTTTGCTGATTTGGCCCAACAGAAACAATGTACTCAACTATGAAGACCCTGTTACGGGCGATAAACTTCCCTTGTTCAGCAGCAACCCCAACTCAGATTACGACAATCCTTTCTTCAACGTATACAACAACGTAGCAAAGGATGTAACAACAAGGGCTACTTCCTCCCTCGGCATCAACATCAATCCAACCGACTGGTTGAGCATTCAGGGAAGGTTTGGTTACGATACCTACAACATTGATGGGTACATGCGATACCATCCAAAAAGCTATTATCTGAGCGCTGCTGTTCAGGGTACACTGGATAATTTCTGGCGAAAATACAGCGGTTATAATCATACCATCACCGCTACTGCTAGAAAGAAAGTGGGTGATTTCAGTTTCAGGGGTATGGTGGGAACCATGTGGCAGGATTACCAAACCAGAATGTTTGCCATCACAGGTAACACCCTTTCTTCCACTGAATCCTTCGATTCAAGCACAACTGCCCCCAATTCAAGGGTACGCCTACTCCGCAATTACTTCGGTGAATACAACCAACAGATCCTGAGACAGTTGGCCTATTTCGGTGAAGCGGCTGTCAGCTACCGAAATATGGTATTTTTGAACTATACGCATCGCTTTGAATCAGCCTCCACACTTCCCGAGAAAAACAGAAATTATGATTATCCCGGAGGTAGCTTGAGCTTGATCATGAGCGACATTATCAAGGAACTGAAGAACAGTGATATACTCAGTTACTGGAAACTGAGAACATCTTTGGCCAGCACTGCCAGGCTGAATACCCCCTATTCAACACAATCAGTTTTCGTGAACAATTTTGCAAGTGGAGGCGGTTTCTCTTATGGATTTACCAATGCCAATCCAGAACTGGCACCCGAGCGTCAAAGTACTTATGAGATCGGTACTGAATTCAGGTTGTTCCGCAATAAAGTTACCTTGGATGCTACCTATTATAACACCCTTAACAAGGGACAGATCATCGAGAATTTCCGTTTGAGTTATGGTACCGGATTTGTATTGAATACACAGAATGCAGCCAGCACCCGTAACAGGGGCGTTGAGATCACGCTGAACACCAGCATCGTCAACAGACCCAAATTCGGTTGGAACCTGCAGGTGAACTTCAACAAGATGTGGAACAAGGTGATTGATATGCCCAAGAATGTTGCAGAGTATTATATCGCCGATACCTGGCTATATGGAAATGCCAGGGGTGGATTGGTATTGGGAGGCCCCACTACTTCCATCACTTCCTTCGGATATGAAAGAAATCTCAATGGTGACATCCTGATCAATCCTGCAAATGGATTACCGGTTGTGGAAGGTGTATTCAAAATCAGAGGGGATAGAAATCCTGATTTCACCTTGGGTATTAACAACATGTTCCGCTACAAGCGATTCAAGCTGAATTTTCTTTGGGATGTCAAAGTGGGAGGAGACATATTCAACGGTACCAACCGCTTCCTGACAGGTGCTGGAAGAACTGCCATCACGGCTGATCGATTCACGCCAAGGGTTGTCAAAGGTGTCCTGAAAGATGGTCGTCAAAACACTTCCAATCCAACACCCAACACCTTGGTTGTCATCCCTGCATACAATGACGCCTTCTATACCAACCTTCCTGAAGAAGAATTCATTGAAAAGGATGTCAACTGGCTGCGTTTAAGAGACCTTACGCTAAGTTATGCCTTCCCTAAATCTCCTTTCAGGGACCATAAGTGGATCAAAACACTGGAAGTATTCTTTACTGCCAATGACCTGATCCTCATCACCAACTATTCTGGCGCTGATCCTGCTGTCAATGGAAACACTGCTGGTTCCCGCGGTGTTGGTGGATTTGGATTTGACTATGGTACCATGCCAGCTCCCATCAGTGTAAACTTTGGTCTTAGGACATCATTTTAATGGCAAATAAAATTCAGAACATGAAAAAGAACATCATATTTTATTTGACGGCAATAACAATGGTAGCCACCATGAGCGGTTGCCAAAAGAAAATTGACGAAGCATTTGCCAATCCCAATGCCAGCGTGAGGGTTCCAATAGAAACCCTACTGCCTGGTATCATTGGTAATTTTGTAGGAAGTTCTGCTGCAGCGGGTAGCGCCTATGGAACTGCCAATGACGGTTTGTATGTAGGCCGTTACGTGCAATATTGGGCCACCAATTCAGCCGGTAACCAATATGACCAAATGGGAGGAGCTACCGGCGCAAGCGATATCCTGGGTTCCGTTTGGGCCATGCACTATTTTGGAATGGGGGAGAACCTCAACAAAATGGTCAAATGGGGTATTGAGGAAGAGAAATGGGACTATGTTGGTGTGGGATATGCCATCAGGGCATGGAGTTGGTTGACCCTCACAAACATGCACGGTGAGGTGATCATGAGAGAAGCATTCAGACCAGAGCAACTCGTGTTCAAATACGATGCACAAAAAGACGTTTACGATACTGTAAGGGCAATTGCAAGAATGGCCATCTCCTATTTGGAGCGTACCGATGGGAAAGTGAGTCAATCAAATCTCGCAAAAGGTGATGCCTTTTTTTACAATGGTGATGTGAACAAATGGAAAAAATTTGTTTATACCGTGATGGCCCGCTCATTCAATCACTTGAGCAACAAAGCTGATTACAAAGCAGATTCAGTCATCAAGTATGCTTTGTTGGGCATCAACAGCAATGCAGACAATGCCTCTGCAAAATTTGCCAATACAGGCATTACCGGAACTTCAAACTTTTATGGTCCCTATCGCAACAATGTTGGAGCCCTCAGACAAACGGAATACATCGCAAACCTCATGAATGGTCTTAACACAAGATTCACTGGTGCAGTTGATCCCCGCGCCTGGTACATGTTAAGAGAAAATACCAACAATACCATCAGGGGCATCAAATTGAACAAAGGAGCCAGTGGGTTGGTAACCAATGATCAGCCACAGGGTTTTTGGGGACAAACCTTTGGTACCGCATCAGCGCCTGTTTCTGATGCTGCCTGCCGCTACATATTCAAAAACGGGTCTCCCTTTCCCATCATCACAGCCAGTGAAAACAAATTCATCCTGGCAGAGGCATACCTGAGAAAAGGAGATGTCAATTCCGCATTGACAGCTTATAAAGATGGTATCAGTTTGAACTTTGATATGCTCGTCAATGATTATGCAGCTGGAGTACCTGCAGCCAGGTTAATCACTCCCACTATGAAAACAACTTATTTAACCAATCCGGTTGTTGTTCCTTCAGCCAGTAATCTTTCCCTCAGTCATATCATGCTTCAAAAATACATTGCCCTATATGGCTTTGGCATGCTGGAAACCTGGGTTGATATGAGAAGGTTCCACTATTCAGATCTGGATGAAAAAGCTGGTGGACAAGTATATGCAGATTTGGTGATGCCTACCGGTATTGATCTTTTCATCAACAATTCCGGAAAACTAACATACAGGGCTAGACCTAGATACAACTCTGAATACCTCTACAACGTAGCAGAACTGGAGCGCTTGGGTGCACTGGCACTGGATTACAGTACCAAAGAACAATGGTTCTCACAAAAATAATTCAACCCAAAAAAAAGATCATGAAAGCATCTATAATCATAAACAGCATTTTGACGGGAGTTGTTTCATCTATCATACTCCTCTCCTGTCAAAAAGAAGCTTACAGTCCTACTGCCCAAGAAAACAGAAATCTGTCCAAAAGTGCATTTGTGAAGCTTCACAATGGCATTGTCAACTCCAACAGGACGTACATATACTCTGACCTGGTTCCACTGAATGGTGCAACCATCGCATACGGATCAGTATTCCCATCACTTTCTCCTTCCTATGCAGCATTGAATGCTGGTGCAAGGGCTATTGCCATCAGGGATACTCTTTTCCCTTCAACCCAGTATCCTTTGGCCTTTAATACACAGTTGGACGCAGGGGCTTTCTATACCATTTTTGCCTACGACTCCTTGAATGCGCCCAAACAAAAAATTGTCAAAGACAATATTGAGGCATTTGGAGATACCACAGCAAGGATAAGATTTGCCAATTTCCCTTACAGCACTGCAGCCATGCCCAATGTTGACATTTTCTCTCAAAAGAGACAAGCCAATGTCTTCACCAACATTGCCCCAACTGCTGTTACTGATTTTATTCCCTATGCTTCCGGCTTGAATGATACCTTGTATGTAAGGCCTACCGGCACTACAACTGTTTTGACGCAGAGCACCTTGTTGCCAACTGCGAGAAGATCCTATACAGTTATTTTTAGGGGCAGCTACCGCGTAACTTCCGGAGCCGCGGCCAGAACGCTTACTTCGTTCCTGACTTATTAAAAGCAATAAGTTCAAAATATGAGGGAGGCTGCATCATGCAGCCTTTCTTATTTTCCCAAAAACCATCCAACCCGTATACCTACCCTGTTCATTCGGTTTATTTCTGTAGAAGGGACAGTAATAACAGATCCAGGTCCTGTCCATCTCGTTTCCTGAGAAGTGGACGACGATCGCTTATAGGATTGATGCAGGCTGACAAACAAAC
>JACCDP011562189.1_pt1 | contig 19996 bp, 16 predicted proteins | sample 7445841 | NCBI WGS metagenome assembly JACCDP01 (sample SAMN15323441, study PRJNA562643) | freshwater metagenome | isolation source: river surface water | place: USA:Blue River Watershed | collected 2017-08-17
TTAATGGTGTATTGGGGGCTTCACTTAATCAAGAAGTTGTTGGACCATTAACATACCCAACAGTCGGAAGTCAGCCAATTAATGGTGGATTATATATTGGTAGTTTAGAAAATAATTTAGGACTTTCTAGATACTGGACAGGAAATATCTATCAAACCTCAATCTACAATCGTGCCCTCTCTGCAACAGAAATTTTACAAAACTATAACGTAACTAAAACAAGATTCGGACTATAATGGCAGGAAGAATATCATATTACGGAAACATAGTAAAAGATGGTTTAGTACTAGATTTAGATGCTGCTAAACGAGATTCATATCCTGGAACGGGAACGGCATGGAATGATATAAGTGGATTTAGAAATAATGGTGTATTGACAAATGGCCCGACATTTGATAGTGATAATAGCGGCAGTATTTTATTCAATGGAACAAACCAACATATTTCAGTGACAAATTCATCATTATTTGGAGATACTACAAATTTAACTGTTAGTATTTGGTTTAATTTTTCTTCTCTTCCTATAAATGATTTTTCATTTATTAATAAAGGAAGACAAGAATTACCCAGAAATTATTGGTGGTTATACTATAGAAATTCAGGTAATCCGGCAACAAATAGATTTATTTGGGAGGTAGGTGATGGTCTTGGAAATCGTACTAGTATATCATATTTTTGGACCGCAACCACAAACACTTGGAATAATATTGTTGCAACATTTGACCCAACCTCAAGTAAAATATATCTAAATGGGGTTGAGGCAGCCTCAACACCATCAACAATTACATCAATTGCCGCTAATGATCCTTCAATTGGCACTAATATTGCTGGTTATAGAGGTTCTTTATATTTTTTCCCAGGAAAATTAAACGGAGCTCTTATATATAGAAAAACATTATCTGCAACAGAAATTTTACAAAACTTTAACTCAATAAAAGCACGTTTCGGAGTTTAATCATATTTATAAACATAATCTTGGATAGGGAAAAGATATGGCAAACGAATTTATAATCAAGAACGGTTATCGTTCACAAGGTAACTCGGGGATAACCGGTAGTTTAATAGTAACCGGAGGAATAACTGGATCTTTATTTGGTACGGCTTCATGGGCAGAAAATGCTTTAACAGCATCATATGTTAACCCACTTAATCAAAAAGTTATTATAACTGGTTCACTTTTATTAACAGGTTCATTAGATATAACAGGTAGTATAAACATTACTAGTAATACTATCATAAGTGGAAGTTTAAAAATTACAGGATCGTCTAATCATATTGGAAGTACTACGCAAATAGGAGATTATATTTTAACGGGATCATTTAATCATTCCGGAAGTACTACGCAAATAGGAGATGTTACTATAATAGGAAACAATACTTTTAGTGGATCTTTATTTATTAGTGGATCTTCTACTGATAGAATTACTACTAACATTCCGATAACTTCATCTCAAAATATAAGCTCTAGTTTAGATGTTATTGCAAGAACAGGATCATTTGACTATATAATAGATAGAGGAGATGCAGTTATTGAAGGTGATTTGGTAGTAAATGGAAGTGTAATTTTTAGTGGAGGATTACAATTTGGAGGAAATTTTTCTTCAGCATCTTTATCAGCTAACACGAATAATTTACTTATTACTGGTTTAGCAAGTTCAATTTTAGTAAGAATATCTTCAACTGCTAATGTTGATTTAACAGGAATTGTTGTTCCTGATAATACTAAAGCTTACTTTTTTAATATTTTTAATATAAATCCTCAAGCCCCTGCTCCAGGAGCATATAGTATAACATTTAAAAATCAAAATGCCGGAAGCACTGCCCAAAATAGATTTTTATTGGGAGCTGATGTAAACCTTCAACCAGGAGAAGGTGTAACTTTAATATATGATCCGGTAGATTTAAGATGGAGATCCCCAGGCAAAAATATTTAATTTATATAGTATATAACGGAACCAATGTTGCTATTTCTTGATTGGATGATATATAAAATAAATTAATATTTATTTTTTGAATAATATTTATTATAAAAAATGGCAAAACAACTTAGTAAACAAGATATAGTAACCCGCAAAGTAGTTAAACCTTGGCATGTATCCCAATCAGTAGATGCTTTTACAGGAACAGAGGCCTATGATATTACAATATCTGGTTCCTTAACCGTAACAGGTTCTGTGTTACTTAATGGACTATCTACTAGTTCTCAAGCAAATGTGTTAACGTTTGATGAAACTACTGGACAACTTTACTATACTGCTTCTTCTGCCATTGGAGGGGGAGGTTCTTCAATTGATACTGGCTCATTTGTAACAACATCATCATTTAACTCATTTACAGGATCTTACAATACAGGATCATTTACTGGTTCATTTACAGGATCACTTGTAGGAACTTCTTCATATGCAATAACTGCTTCTCATGCCTTAAATGTTTCTGTACAAACATCCGGTTCTAGTTTATATTCTACTAACCCTGTTACTAGTGGGTTTAGTACTAATAATTCAATTTTCTTAGGAGCAAATGCTGGGTATTTAGCATCTAATGCTATATATTCTTATTTTTTAGGCCAAACTGCAGGAGCTAATGCTACTAACGCGCGATTTTCAAACTTTTTTGGACAAAGTGCTGGACAAGGAGCAACAAATTCCTCAGGCTCGAACTTTTTTGGCGCAGCTGCAGGGCAATTAGCTTCTAATGCTGCTTACTCAAATTTATTTGGTTATTATGTTGGAAGAAATAATATTGGCCCAAACAACATTATTATAGGAACCAATATTTCCCTCCCAGATGGAAGACAAGATTCAATTAATATTGGAGGCATTATATTTGGTACAGGTTCATATTCAAATATATCTGGAAACTCGTATACTGGGAGTCAATCATTGGGACGTATAAGTATTGCAAAAGATAACCCAAATTCAACATTAGATATTAGCGGAAGTGTACTTGTAACAGGCTCATTAACAATATCTGGTTCAAGTACATTTACAAATATAGGACTTGCCCTATTTACAGGATCTATAATCATGTCAGGTTCTATAACAGGATCAAATGGAGTTATAAACCCATTAACAGCATCCTACGCCATGACTGCTTCTTACTCACAAACTGCTTCCGATATTTTAGTTTATGTTAAAAATCAAACAGGATTTAACATTACAAAAGGTACAGTAGTTAGAATAGCAAATGTAAATAACTCAAGTGATATTCCACGTGTTACTACTGCTTCATATGAAAATGATGCTAACTCAGCAAATACATTAGGCATTGCTACACAACTTATTACAAATGGTAGTGAGGGATATGTAATAACTGAAGGTATATTAACTGGAATAGATACAACAAATTATACTGGAGGTCAACTTTTATATTTAGGTGCAACAGGTTCTATTACAGGTTCTGCCCCTATAGCCCCATTACATACAGTACGTTTAGGTGAGGTAGTTAGAGATCAAACAAACAATGGTTCAATTTATGTTCGTATAGATAATGGAACTGAACTTGGAGAATTACACGATGTTAGAGATACTACAACAACAGGTTCATATGGTGATTTGTTGGTAAAAAGTGGAAGTGTATGGGTTAATTCAAGACAATTAACTGGTTCATATGATTTAGTAGGATCATTAAATGTAACCGGATCTATAAACTTAAACAATATTTTAACTTTACAACCCGCTGATCCCTTACCAACTGTTGTTAATGGCTCTATTGCTTTTTCTTCAAGTGGTGATTTTTACTTTGCTTCCGGATCAGCTTGGCGTAAATTAACCCTATAAAATATAAACCCTTAAATAAAATAACATGTCAATCGTTTCAGAAAAAAAGTTTTTAACCGAAGAAGAGTTACAAACACTTAAATCCATTCAAAATGGTACACAATCCCTAATTTTAGAATTAGGTGAAATAGAGATGATAAAAATTCAAATCGAAAACCGTTACAACGGTGCAAAGGAATTTTTACAGAATCTTGCAAACCAAGAAATAGAATTTACCCAATCTATATCTGACAAATATGGAAAAGCCTCAATTGACCCAGAAACTGGTGAAATTACCAAACTGGATTAATTTGAGAATATTTATACCATATTTATAATAAAATAATTTATATCAAATGGCAGAAACAATTGTATCACCTGGTGTATTAGCTATAGAAAATGATCAATCCTTTATTACTGAAGGACCGATTCAAGCAGGTGCAGCTATAATAGGGCCTACTGTAAAAGGTAAAGTAGGCATTCCTGTATTATGTACTACATATAGTGATTATCTAAACAAATTTGGTTCTACTTTTTTAAGTGGTAGCCAAACATATTCATATTTTACCTCTATTTCCGCATACAACTATTTTAATAATGGGGGGAATACATTACTAGTAACAAGAGTAGTAAGTGGAACATTTGAGCCTGCTACATCATCTTTAATTCCTTCTTCTGTAGCAGAAACATCTGCTTCTGCTGCTTTAATTATGACAGATATTGCTAGTGAAGCATCTAGTGTAGGTTCAAGTTCATTCGAGGTAAATGGAATTACATTTTACTTTACAGGTTCAACAGAAACTAATACATCAAATACAATTTATATTAACACATCTTCATTTGCTGGGATCACACCATTTGACTATGCTGTTTCTTCATCAGAAATATTCAATTTTAGTAGTTCAATTTCTCCATATAATACTTCTTTACAATATATTTCATCATTTGAATCTTTACCACATTTTATTGATTTTATATATATTGGGTCAAATGGTTTAATTGGAAATTCTCAATATATTGTTTCTGGTAGTACAACAACATATTTTTCCGGAGGTACAAATTCTGAAGTATTTGTTTTAGAAACATTGTCTGAAGGTGAAATTATGAATAGTGAAGGAACACTTTATGCAAATGGAACCCTAGAAAACGGAACATCAGATAATTTAAGATGGCAGATTGTTTCTCCAAATATCAACAACGGAACATTTACTCTAATCATTCGTCAAGGTAATGATTCAACTAATTCCCCTTCAATTTTAGAAACTTGGTCGAATTTATCCCTTGATCCATTTTCTACAAATTATATTGAAAAAGTAATAGGAAACCAATACGAATCTGTTCAACAAGACAATGGTGAATACTATATTCAATTAAATGGAGAATATAGAAACCAATCACGTTACATTCGTGTTAAACAAGTAAATTTAACCACTCCAACATATTTTGACAATACAGGAAATCCAAAACCACAATATACTGGTTCTCTACCTACTGCATCTTTAGGTGTGTTTGGTGGAGCTGAAGGGAAAAATGTTACCTCAAATGGAGCGTATTATGAAAATATTTCAAATACCAATATTCAAGGTTTACAAGCTAGTGACTATACAGAATCTATCTCATTGTTATCCAACCAAGACGCTTATCAATATAATTTAATTACAATACCTGGTTTAATTGCAGATGGAACAAATTACCCTGCACATTCACCTGTTGTATCACAGTTATTAAGTGTAGTACAGTCTAGAGGAGATTCAATGACAGTACTTGATTTAGTAGGATACGGTTCACCTATTTTACCTGTTACAACAAATGCACTAACATATGATACTTCATATGCTGCTGCTTACTGGCCTTGGGTCCAAACAATTGATCCTGATTCAGGAAGACAAGTTTGGGTACCTGCCTCAACAATGATACCTGGAGTATATGCATTTAATGACAGTGTTTCAGAACCTTGGTTTGCTCCTGCTGGAATTAACCGTGGAGTAATGTCTACTGTTATTAGAGCAGAACGTTACTTGACTCAAGGAAATAGAGATTTGTTATACGAGTCAAATGTTAACTCTATAGCAACATTCCCTAATTCAGGTGTAACAGTATTTGGTCAAAAGACATTACAAAAGAAAAAAAGTGCTCTTGATCGTGTTAATGTAAGAAGATTACTTATTGAATTGAAAAGCTTTATTTCTCAAGTAGCAGATACTTTAGTATTTGAACAAAATACAGTAGCTACAAGAAATAATTTCTTATCTCAAGTTAACCCATATTTAGCTTCTGTTCAACAAAGACAAGGTTTAACTACATTCCAAGTAGTAATGGATGAATCAAATAATACTCCTACTACAATAGATAACAACCAATTAATAGGTCAAATTTATTTACAGCCAACAAGAACAGTAGAATTTATTATATTAGACTTTAATATTTTACCTACAGGAGCTACTTTTCCTGCTTAACAATAGATTTTGACAAGAAAATTAATATTTATAATAAAAAAATAAGATGGCAAATTTTTCAATTTCCCCAGGGGTAACAATAAGTGAAATCGATAACACATTCTTAACAGGCCAACCAGTACAAGCAGGTGCTGCTATTATAGGCCCAACAGTTAAAGGTCCTGTAAATGTTCCTACATTAGTTACATCATATTCTGATTATCAAAACTACTTTGGAGATACATTTACTAGTGGTGGTTTAGCTTGTTCTTATTTTACCTCATTAGCCGCTTACAATTATTTTAACTATGGTGGAACTTCATTGCTAGTAACACGTGTAGTAAGTGGTTCTTACACTTCTGCAACTTCATCATTTGTAACAAGTGATGCTGATTATGTAGTTGATGGATATGTAGTTGATTCATATGTAGGTTATAATATTTTTGAACTTGAAACAATTTCTGAAGGTGTAATCATGAACAATAATGTTACTGGAAGTGGTGGTGCATTACTTTCTGGAACAAAAGACAATGTAAGATTTGAAATCATCACTCCAAACACAGCTTCAGGTACATTTACATTATTGATAAGAAGAGGAGATGATAGAACAAACAAAAAATTGATTCTTGAAACTTGGAACAATGTAAGTTTAGATCCATATTCATCTCGTTATATTGCTAAAGTAATTGGAGATCAAAAACTTTCATATGACCCAGTAAATGAACAAATTGATGTAACTGGTGAATATCCAAACCAATCACGTTACGTACGCGTTAAAGCAGTTAATAACCCAACACCATTTTATTTAGATGCAAACGGGCAACCAAAAGCACAATATGTTGATTATATTCCTACTGCTCAAAACGGTACATTTGGAGGTGCTACAGGAGATGTAATTAACGGAGCTAATCTATATGAACATATTACCCAAGACAATACACAAGGTGTTAATCCTGCTGATTATGATGATGCTATCAATATTTTGAAAAATAGAGATGCTTACCAATTTAATGTATTATTTACTCCTGGTTTAACAAACGATTTACACCAATCACGAATTTCAGAAATTATCCAAAATACACAAGATAGAGGAGATAATTTATTTGTATTAGATTTAGTTACTTATGATAGAAACATTGCAGAAGTAATTTCAGAAGCTAATGCAAGAGATACTTCATATGCCGCATCATATTATCCATGGGTTAGAGTAATTGACCCTGCTACAGGAAGACATATTTGGGCACCAGCTTCAACAGTAATCCCAGGTGTTTACGCTTATAATGATAAAAAAGCTGCTCCTTGGTTTGCTCCTGCAGGCATTAACCGTGGTGGTTTAAACACAGTACTTCGCACCCAGTATAAATTAACTCAACAAAATAAAGATGATTTATACGAATCTAACATTAACCCATTAGCAACTTTACCTAGAGAAGGAGTAGTTGTATTTGGTCAGAAAACATTACAAAAAGAAGCATCTGCACTTGATAGAGTAAATGTAAGACGTTTGATGATTGAATTGAAAAATTATATTCGTCAAATTGCTGATACTATAGTATTTGAACAAAACACAACAGCTACAAGAAATTCATTTATTTCTAGAGTAACTCCATATTTACAACTAGTTCAACAGAAACAAGGTTTATATGCATTTAAAGTAATCATGGATGATACAAACAATGGACCAGATGTAATAGATAGAAATCAATTAATAGGACAAATTTATGTACAACCAACTCGTACAGCTGAATTCATTTCTTTAGATTTTATCTTGTTACCAACTGGAGCTGAGTTTCCTGCATAAAAATTTAAAATTAGAATATTTATAATAAAACAAATTAAATACAACAAAAATGGCAATTTTAAATCCTAACGAAATTTTTTATACGGCGTTTGAACCTAGAATGACAAACCGTTTTATCCTTTATATGGATGGTATTCCATCATATTTGGTAAAAGGAATGGGTGCTATTTCATTAACTCAAACAGCAGTTGCCCTTAACCATATCAACGTTCAACGTTATGTAAAAGGAAAAACCATTTGGAATACTATCCAATTTACAATGTTTGAAGCAATTACACCTGCAGGTTCACAAGCTGTAATGGAATGGGTTCGTTTAGGACACGAATCAGTAACAGGTAGAGATGGTTACTCTGATTTCTATAAGAAAGATATTACATTCAACGGTTTAGGACCAGTAGGTGATATCGTTAATGAGTGGGTAATTAAAGGAGCCGTTATTACTGAAGTTAACTTTGGAGATTATAACTGGGATGATGATGGTACAGCTGTAAATATTACAGTAACAGTTCAACCAGACTATTGTATCTTGAACTACTAATTAAAAAACACAATCCGACGTATATTTAAGCCTCAACTTTTGTTGGGGCTTTTATTTTTCCTTGGATATTCCAATATTTATTAGTATAATATTGATCATGAAATTAAATACTTTACGTACATTAGTTAAAGAAGAACTTAAACGCAAGTTAAATGAAGACTACCAAGACAAATACAAAATGGTAGGAACATTGATTTCAAATATTGAAGCTAGACCCCAAAAAGAAATCTATTCAGATATTCGCTCAATTACAGGAATTTCAGTAATCTCATCAAAAGAACCACTTGAATATAGTGAACAAGATACTACTAAATTCCAATCAATATTAACAGTTAAAGTAGATGGTTATCCATTTATTACAAAAGGAGGTTTTGACAGAAGTAAAATGTCAGAAATAGCAGCCCAAATCAGAAAAGTACCAGGAGTTATTGCTTTTAACTTTAATCCTGATAATGTTTCTGCTCTTTAATATATGTATATAAGACAAATAAAGTTATAATAAATAAAAATTATGGAAGAAAAATTTAAGTTACCAACTGAAACTATTGAACTACCCTCAAAAGGTTTACTTTATCCTGAAGGATCTGAATTAGCAAAAGGTACAATTGAAATGAAATACATGACCGCTAAGGAAGAAGATATCCTTACAAACCAATCATATATTAAAAACGGTACTGTTTTAGATAAACTTTTAAAATCCTTAATTGTTTCTCCAATCAATTATGAAGATCTTTTAATTGGAGATAAAAATGCAATTATGGTTGCAGCACGTATTTTAGGATACGGTTCAGAATATTCATTTGATTACTTGGGTGAATCACACACAGTTGATTTATCTCAAGTAGAAAATAAAGAGTTAAAAGAAGAACTATTTAAAAACCGTGTAAACGAATTTACATTTACACTTCCAAAATCAAAAAATACAGTTACTTTTAAACTTTTAACCCACAAAGACGAACAAAACATAAATCGTGAGTTAGAAGGACTTAAAAAAATCAACAAAGATGCTTCCCCTGAACTTTCAACCCGTTTGAAATACATTATTACTTCAGTGGAGGGAAGTCGAGAAACTAAAGATATTCGAGAGTTTGTCGACAATTATCTTTTAGCCCAAGATTCCAGGGCTCTAAGAGAATACATTAGAGAAGTTCAACCCGATGTTGATCTAACTTTTTTTCCCGACGGGGATTCAAATAGAATCAGTATCCCAATTGGGGTTAACTTTTTTTGGCCTGACATTTGATACAGCAGCTGAATCAAGAGCAGCTATATTTAAACAAATACATCAAATTGTTTTTCATGGTAAAGGAGGATATGATTGGCATACTGTTTACAATATGCCAATCTGGCTTCGACGTTTTACCTTTATTGAAATTCAAAAATTCTACCAAGAAGAAAAAGAATCAATGGAAAATCAAGGAAAATCAGGCTCTAAAACTGTAATTGGAGCTGATGGAAAAATTAAAGCCCCAGAATATCTTTCCCAAGCTAAAAAACCAGCAAAATATAGTTAAAAATATTAAATTCCCATATTTATAACAAAATAACTAAATGGCTTTAACTCCCCAAGAACAACAAAGGTTAAATGATCTCTTGCGAGAAGGTATCAAATTAGCTAAACAGTTAAATGATACTCAACAAGAAGCTAGTTTTCAAAACTTTACAGGAAGTCTTACTGATGCTGAACGTTTAGTTGATTCTTTAAGACAAGAATGGAATGAATATACTAGAGATGTTGCTGGTACAGCTTTAAATTTTCAAAGGATTGTAGACGAAATAAAAGACATGAACAGTGGAGTCAAACGCTCCCAACAAGCATTTTCAGGTTTAAATAGTTTAGCTCAAAAATTACAATCCCACCAAGAAGGGATTAGTAAATTATCTTCCAAAGAAATTAAAGACATACAGAAAAAAGTTAAGAATAAAGTAAATGAACTAAACATAACTAAACAACTTTTAGAAGATCAACTTGCTCAACAAAACCTTTCTGATGAAGAAAGAAACAAAGCACAATCCGCTCTTGATAATGTTAACCAATCCCTTAACAATAATACTAGTGCTCTTAATCAATTTAACGAACAGTTAAAAGTAGCTGCAAAGGATGCAAAGAATTTAGAAGATGCTTTAGGATTAGGAGGTAATGCTTTAAAAGGAATGCAAGGCACCATGAGTAAAATGGGTCTTAGTGGATTAGCAGATAAATTAGGTTTAGACGAAGCTAATGAAGCCATGGAAGAAATGGCTAATCAATTAACAGATAATGGTAAAAAAGCCGCTTCTTTAGGAGACAAATTCAAAATTGCTGGTGCTGGGATGAAAGCAGCATTTTCAGGTTTAGCTAAAAATCTTTTAGGTCCTGAAGTATTGATTGGTGAACTAGTTAGTGCTCTTCAATCATCTGACCAAGCCGCAGGTGAATTAGCTAAGTCTATGAATTTAACCTACAAAGAGGCTTTAAATACTCGTAGGGAATTTGGAAACATGGCAGCTTTATCAGGCGATGCTGCTTTAAATACTAGGGCATTACAAGAAACCTATATGGCTATAGGAAAAGAATTAGGTTCTAATGCTAGGCTAAACAAAGAGGATTTAATTACTTTTACAAAATTACGTGAACAAGCAGGATATACTAATGAACAACTAGCTAGTATACAAAAATTATCTCTTGTAAATGGAAAATCTTTAGAACAAAATACAAAAGAAATACTTGGAGGGGCTAAAGCATATGCTTCTCGTAAAGGTTTAGTTATTAATGAAAAACAAGTACTAGATGATGTTGCAAAAGCATCAGCTACTTTAAAATTATCTTTAGGTGGAAGTGCAGATGCACTCGCTAAATCAGTTGTTCAAGCACGTGCCGTTGGTTTAAGTCTTGAACAAGCAGCAGCTATGTCAGAAAGTTTACTTAACTTTGAATCTTCCATTGAAAATGAGTTGAGTGCAGAACTTTTAACTGGAAAAGATTTAAATTTTGAAAAAGCAAGAACATTAGCCTTAAATAATGATATAGCAGGAGCAGCAGAAGAAATAGCTAATCAAGTTGGATCCTCAGCAGATTTTGCTAAAATGAATGCTATCCAACAAGAGTCAATTGCAAAAGCAGCAGGTCTAACAAGGGAACAATTAGCCCAATCCTTAATGGATAGAGAAGCCTTACAAAAACTTTCGGGTGTTGAAGGTAAAGATGCTAAAGAAAAATTTAACAACTTAGTTAAACAAGTTGGAATGGAAGAAGCTAAAAGACGTTTAGGAGACGAACAATTAGCTAACCAATTTGCTCAACAATCAGTACAAGAAAGATTTAACCAATCAGTAGAAAAATTAAAAGAATTATTTGTCCAAGTTGCTGAACCAATCTTAGCAATTATTTCTCCATTAGCTAATTTAATTTCCACAATACTCCCAGCTATTAATGTTTTAATGCAGCCTATCATATGGGCTGTTCAACTTCTTTCTGATGCTTTTACCAAGGTTTCTGAACTTATTACCAGTTCAACCCCAGCATTAGTTACTTTTGGTACAGTTTTAAGTGGTATTCTTGTTACTCAGCAAGCCATAGCATTCCAGAAAAAACAAGGGTGGTTATATGATACCTATTCATATGCTATGAAACAAAAAGATGTAGTTTTAACTAATCTACAAGCAGCTAAAGAAATGTTTTTAGGGAATGCTAAGAAAAAGGGATTTTTTATGACTTTAGCAGAAGCTGCCATGACTGCCTTTAAATCAGTTGCATCTATCCCTATTATAGGTCCTGTATTAGGTGCTGCCGCTGCTGCTGCCGCTGTAGGTTTAGGATATAGCCTATTAAAAGGAAATGATATCCTGTCTCAAGGGGATGGTTCCTCAGGTTATGGTAAACGCACTTTATTCGGACCAGAAGGGGCAATTCAATTAAACAATAAAGATACAGTAATAGCAGGAACAGATTTATTTGGTAAAGGAGATGATGTTGTTCCTGAACCAGGAAAATCTCCCCAAATATTTGGAAAAAATGTTATTAATGAAAAAAACCAAATAAACGAAATAAATAAAACCCCTGATAAATCTATTTCAGTATCTAATAAAACAGCCCCTACACCACAACCAGATACAAATGCTTTATTGATAGCTGAAATGAAACGAGGAAATGACCAACGAGCAGAACAATTAAGACTCCAAAAACGAGATACATTTGTTTCAACAATTCGAGTTCAATAATATTTATAATAAAACAAATAATCATGGGACTATTAGACAAACTTACAACAGAAGGATCAGGTTTAAGCCAATACGATGGACAAACACCATCTCCAACTAATCAGGATACAGCAGAATCAAAATTACATTATGCTTATTCAATTAATGGCAACCCTAACCTACCAGGCTACCCAACTCCATCACAATTGGATTTAAACGGTGTAACCCCTCCAAAATATTCAGATAATCTACCAGGTTAAAAAATATAAATGGGTCTTTTAATCAAATTAAAGAATGGGGACACCTCACTTAAATCCCTTAAATTTGGTCACGATAGACCAGGTGGAGGAGATAGTAATCAACCCTACATTCAAACTCCAATAGATAAACCCAACACACCTGTTTTAAACAATGATTTTCTATTGCGTGGAGGAATTTCAACACCTTTAAATGCTGCTGAAGATGTTACTCGTTTAACAAAATATTTTTTTGACTTTAAAAGCCCACTTGGACTTTTATTCACAGCAAAACAAAATTTACTTTCTAGAACAGCTGTAAAAACTGAAGCTTCTTTTGGTCCAGCTTATGGGGGGTTTTCAAAAAATATAGATCTTAAAACTGGAAATATTTCTTTTGATCAGGGTAATGGATTCTTAAATGAAGGTATTTATACTCCATTATCTACATTAGCTCAAGCTGGGGTTGTTGCTTTTGGGGGTCATTTAAATAAACAAGGTTTAGACCCAACAGGAGCATTTCCTGGTCTTTCCATTAGAAAATACCAAGATGTAGCTTATGATTTTAATCGAGCAGAAAGAAATACAGAAGATCCTAAAGTTCCTTTATCTTTAGTTAGAAAATCTCAAAGAGCATCAAATACTGCTGGAAGAAAAGTAGCAAAACGAAGTCAACAAGAATTAAAAACCCAACAAGAGTTAAATAGAGGACCATCTCAAATAAACCTTTCTAGTTTTCAATCAGATACAGCTGCAAAAAATCCTGCTCTTCAAAAAGCAGAACAATCAATCAACAATTTCTTAAAAAAATGGGACGCATATAGAGATAAAAGAGCCCAAAAGAAATTATCCAAAGCAGAAACTGCCGAAGATAAAGCCATAGAAAAATCAACCTCTTTATTTAACCAGGTAGAGGCAATTGAAAATTCGGCAAAAGTATATAATAATAGACTTCTTAAATTGTGGGATGGGTCAGGATTAAACTTATCTAACCCATTTTCTTCAATTTCATCTGTTTTATATTCTTATGGAGGAGGACCTAATTCTGTTTTAGGAGCAGGAAAAACTAGTATTAAATTTGCTACAACAAACGATGGTGCAACCCCACTTCGAACTAATTTCCTCCCAAGCAATCTGGAAATCCAACCAGTTAATTATTTAACTACAAAAATATTTGGAAATGAATATTCTCCACTTCCTGGGGTTTCTCTTTTATATCAAAATTCATTTGTAGGTAGTAAGTATTTAACTAATCCTGAAGCTTTATTCTATACCGGTGATTCTAATAGTAATTATTTAGAAGATTACGATGAAAAAGATAATATTCAACCATGGGTCCAAAACTTTGTTTCACCTAATAAATCAAATGAAGATCCAAAATCGTATTTAGTTGGAAGCCAAAGACAACCAGAAAGAGATATCTTTACTAGTTTTATAACTGTAACTACTGCTTCAATAGCATACGGGAATATTACTAAAAAAAGTGTTATAAATACCATAGATAAAAAAGGAAGAAAATCTTGGGAAATTACTTTTGACAATAGTGTTTATAAACCTGGTACTTTAGATGAAAGAAATGATGTAAATTTAACAAAATATTTAACTAAAGAAGATAAAACTTACTCAGACCCAAAAACTAGAAATTCCTCAAGTGCTAAATTCACTTCTCCAATCATAACTAAACTAGAAGATTATAAAAGAGAACTTTTAGCACGTCCCGTATATGATACTACTATAGGAACATTTGCTTCACCTGCTACCTCAGGTTCAACAGAACTTATAAACACAAACATTGGTAATGAGGTAATGAATAAAATGTTGTTAAAAACAACATCTGAAACTTGGAATTACACTAGTTCAAAATCTCATGGAGATGGATATTTAGCTAATTTAGATAAAAACTCTGGTTATTATATACAAAATAATGTAATTCAATTTAAAATTAACCAATATCCTCGAGGAATAGCTCCTGATTTTAGAATAACAGATAGAAAAACTAGAGGATTTAATGATTATACCACTCAAACAATAACAGGACCAACAGATACACAAAGAAACGTAACCTCAAAATATATATATGGTTCATATGATGCTATTACTACCACAGGCACAGACTACTCAGATAATACCCTTGATAATATATACTATGATAGTAATAATAACAGTATAAGAAAATCTAAAAAATTAATAGAGGATAAAAATGATTTAATAGATTTTAGCTTCAGAATAGTAGACCCAAAAACCCCTAACGCAATAGCTGTACTAGTTGATTTTAGAGCATATCTTGATTCATTTTCTGATTCATACAGCAATAGTTGGGCAGAACAAACATATATGGGTAGGGCTGAAAAGCAATATAAATACAATTCATTTGATAGAAGTATTTCACTTGGTTTTACTGTTGTGGCAGAAAATAGAAATCATTTAGAGGAAATGTATAGACAATTAAACACTCTTGCCTCCTCAATAGCCCCTACATATACTTCTCAAGGATATATGGCAGGAATGTTACATAGATTAAGAGTAGGAAATTATGTTTGGGATCAGTGGGGTATTCTTGAAGGATTAACATTTGAGGTAACAGATGAAACTCCTTGGGAAATTTCTCAACCTGAACAACTTCCCTTATATATTAAAGTAACAGGTGTTAAATTCAAACCAATACATAATTTTAGACCAGAATTTATAACCCCTAAAACAACAACAGTAAAAATAGGAGGAAATAGTAAAACTATTTCGTTATTTGAGAAAAATCTTCAAGGTCTTAATTTACCTCCACTTATGTCAAATACTCCACAAAAATTCATTTACCAAGAAAAAGGAAACCCTAACTAACAAATGTCACGTTATTCAGCTATACAAATTATTCAAACACCGGAAAACCCAAAAAGAAGGTATCGTAATGTAAAATACCCTGAAATTTCCCGTGATCTTTCAGATATTTATGTGTATACTACAAAAGGTGATAGATATGATTTATTGGCTTTAGCATACTACAATAATACTTCTTTATGGTGGATAATAGCTCAAGCTAATATAAATAATACAACCCCTGATTCTTTGTTCCCCAATATTGGAGAACAAATTAGAATCCCAGGACCATCAAGAGTATCTTCTATATTAAGTGAGTATGAAAGTTTAAATTTGTAAAATGTTATGGCAAATATTATTGGAGAACCGTTATCTGAATATGTTTATAGTCAAATTAATGCTAGACAAAAAGCACATGGTTCTGGAACCTCTGGTAACTATCGTACCCCTGAACAAATAGCTTATTTAAATTCTAAAACAGCATGGGTTAAAATGGCATCTGGTGTTATGGTTACCCCTAAACGCTTACTAGATGAAAAAGATTCAGCAAACCATTCTATTAACAGTGGCTATGCATGGGATATATTAGCTCAAAACTTTGTTTTATTTGGAGGTATATCTGAATATATAAAGGGAACAGGTAGTAATGATGGATACCTTAAACCTAGAGGAACATACAACTCAAACAATATATATGGTTGGAACACAGGAACATATAGTGTTAACCCATATTCTACTAAATCATATTCCCCAACAGGAGAATTTGGTTTAGCCCCAATGCCAGGAATTGAAAGTGTTGATATCAAATGTCAAAACCGAGGTTCTACTAAAAAAGTTTCAGTAAAACTCAAATGTTATACCCCTGAACAGTTTAAAGTTATAGATTTACTTTATTTAAGGATAGGGTATACTATGTTTATAGAATGGGGTTGGGCACCTTATTTAGATAACAATGATACTCTTATCCATGATTATGCTACTTTAATGGAAAGTTCAGGACAAGGGTTTTTCAATAAAGAATATTGGAAAAACAAATCATATATTGATTTTTCTAAAACAATTGAAGGTTATAGAGAAGGAAAAAATGGAAACTATGATGGACTTTTATGTAAAGTAACTAATTTTAGTTGGACCTTTTCCCAAGATGGAACATATGATATTGATATTCAACTTATAAGTTTAGGAGATGTTATTGAATCACTTAAAACTAACGTTACTCCTTCATATAAACTTACCACAGAAATTAATGCTCTTTACAAACTATTCAATGATGAATACTCTGAAGAAGAAACTAAAGAAAGCCCCCCCTCACCTGTAAATAATATTATTTCAGCTTACTTTTTTCTTCAAAAAGTAATAACATATAAAAATGGACAAAATGGTACAAACAAATATTGGGAAGAAAGACAAATCCCATGTAGAGTAGGAGGAACAGAACTTCAATTATGTGGAGTTTTTGTACAAGACCCAAATTCAACTGAATTAATAGTAGAAGAAGAATATGAACATTTCTATAGTGAATCAGCTTTACAAGCTTGGCTCACTGCAAACTTTCCAGGAGCAACAAAAATTGATAATTTTGATACCTATAAAAGTACAAACACTCCTGGGACTTATTACCATGTAGAAGAAGCAGGTCTTCTCATCAAAGATTATTTTGTTTATGTAAAATCAATTGTTGACCCCTCTAGTCTTAACACTTCAGGTCAAAAAAGATCCGATATTATATATCTTAATTACAATACTCGAGAGGATGATGAAGATGTAATAAATGATATGGGATTCTATATTAGATTTGGCCATTTACTTGACTTTATTAAAGAACGTGTTATTCCTAGAATTAAAGGAACAAATAAAAACACACCCATTTTAGACATTGATTCAGGTAGGTGGAGTAATTACATGTATGCTTTTCCATATCAAGTATCTTTAGATCCTAGAGTTTGTATAGTTCATACTAAAGATAAAATTAACACAAAAGAATATTTTACTTCATTACCTGTTTGGAAAAAAGAAGGAGTAAATTATGCTTACCCAATGAATATATATTTAAACTTTAATAAAATAAATGAAATCATTTCTTCTAATTTAGATGAAAAAGGTAATTTAGCTTTGTTTGATTTTATATCATCTATTTGTACTGAAGTAAATAAAGCCCTAGGAGGTGTAAACAATCTAGAACCAGTAATAGATGAAGTTACCAATAAATTAAAAATTATAGATGGAAGTTACTCATCTGAAGAAAAATCAAAATATGCTCTAGAATTATACGGTTACAATTCAAACAACCCAGCTCAACCAGGTAAAACTGTTTCTAATTTTGTTCGTGATTTTTCTATTAAAACTGAAATTACAAATGATTTTGCTACAATGGCTACTATTGGCTCTACAGCAGGAGGTTATGTTAAAGGAACAGAAAATACAATGTTCTCTAAATGGAATAAAGGTATAATAGATAGATTCAAAGAAGAAATAGTACCCGCAGATAAAAATGCTACAGAAACATATAATGGAAGAAAAGACCCAAATGCTTCATACTATGAAGAATTTTGGACAAAAAGATATGGTGCTTTTGGTTTAACAATTCCATTAGACATTGAATATGACGTTTTAACTGGTGATCAGCCAGCATTAGATGATACTATAATAGATAAAAACGTTGCTATTGTTACCGAATTTTACAAATATTGTCAATCAGAACTTCAAAAATTAGATGAAAAATATGCTTCAACCGCTAATGGATTTGTTCCCATAAGCCTAAGCTTAACTATGGATGGTCTTTCAGGAATAAAAATATACAATGCCCTAAATGTTGTTACTCGTGTACTTCCTTCAAATTATCCAGATGCATTAAAATTTATTGTTAAAGGTGTTAACCATAAAATAAGCAAAAATGATTGGGAAACTACTATTGAAACAGTAGTAATATCAAACAGTGATAGTGATAATAAAGAATATTACAAACCAAATACTACATTTGTGAAAGATGAAATAAAACAGGGCAGTGAAAACAAAAATGAAAACAAAAATGAAAACAACAGCGCTAAAAATTCACAAAAATGTGGATGTACAGGCCCAAAAACATCTTACCCAGAACTTCCACTTCTAAACCCATGCCCTGATGTTCACCCAACCCTTTTTAAAGATATGGCAAACCTATTAAAATCTAAACTCCCAGGAAATGAAAGTCTTGCTAGAGCTATATTTGGTATAATATGGTCTGAATCTTCAAAAATTGGTACCTCTAATGCAGATAAAGATGCTTTTAAAGGTAAATTCAAAGATTCTGGTGGATATAATTTTTCCGGAGTCCAAACAGATACTGGTAGATGGGGTGGAGGAGCATCAAAATATATTACTGGAAGGTATACTACAAAAGATGCTGTAAGATGTAGAGAATTTGCTTCATTTTCTTCAATGAGTGATTATTTAGATTTTATGATTAGTAGAGCTAATGATAAAGGATTTAATGGTTTTGATCAAAACAAATGGGTTAAAACTTATATTTGTAAATGGTGGAATCCTTCTAGATGCAAAGAAGCTACCCCTGACCAACCAGTATTTAAAGAAAAACTATCATGGTTTCAAGGTGCTATGAGAAGATGGGAAAAACTTAAACCTTACGGATAATTATATTCAAAATTAACATGATAGAACATAAATGGCTTAAAACTAATGTATATAACATCATAATGGATGGGATTTCTTTTTCAGAAGAAAAACAAAATGGCACTGGAACTCCTCCTGGTGGTGGAGGAGGTGGAGGAAATGCAGGAGGAGGTGGAGGTGGTGGCACTAGTAATAAAAAAAGTGGTGGTGGAAGACCCCCAGGCGTAACTGGAGATAATGCTAAGTTACCTAATGAAGAATTAGTTACAATTGTAACTAAAAATGGGAAAAAATACAAATTAACTAAAAATGCTGCCCAAGCATACTTTACATTAAAACAAGCAGCTTCAAATGCAGGATATGATCTTGATTCAGAATTAACAAGTGCATATCGTGATTGGAATGAACAAGATACCCTCTACAAAAATAGAAGCAAATACCCGGTAGCAAAACCGGGTTATTCAAACCACGGATGGGGACAAGCAATTGATGTTAATAGTTATAGTAAAGTGCATAAGTGGTTAAAAAAGAATGCAATTAAATATAATTGGTATTGGTATGGGCCAAAAGATAGAGTCCATTTCACATATGGATATAGTGAATCAGGACACCCAGGATATGAATAAAAA
>JACCDP011520023.1_pt1 | contig 19993 bp, 16 predicted proteins | sample 7445841 | NCBI WGS metagenome assembly JACCDP01 (sample SAMN15323441, study PRJNA562643) | freshwater metagenome | isolation source: river surface water | place: USA:Blue River Watershed | collected 2017-08-17
CAACAGCCGACTGCGCTCGCCCCCGCTGAGGTGCTTCACCTGGGTGGTGATGCGATCATCAGTGAAGAGAAACCGCTTGAGATAGCCTCGCAGGGAAAGTTTCTCGTCCCCCCACTGAACCCATTCAGTGCCGTCACTGACTTCTTCCAAAACAGTTCGCTCTTCGTTCACCCGAAGTCGGCCTTGATCGACGTAATTGAAGCGCGTCAGTGATCCAATGCGCACTTCGCCCTCGGTCGGGGGCATCTCGCCCAAGAGGATCCGCAGCAAGGTGGTCTTGCCCAGACCATTGCGCCCGGTCACCCCGATGCGGGTGCCGCCGGCAAAGTTCAGGCTCAGATCCGAGAAGAGTCGACGCCCCCCGAACTGCATGCCCACGCCTTCGATGTCCACCACCCGGTTGCCCAAGGGCGGCGGCGGCGGGATGACCAACTCCATCTCCGATTCCGAAGGGGGCGGACCCGAACTCTCGGCCGCGGCGAACCGATCCAGGCGCGCCTGGCTCTTGCTGGTCTGGGCCTTCGGACGACGGCGCACCCACTCGATTTCACGTCGCAGGAACATCTGCCGCTTGTGTTCCGTCAGCTCCTCGGTGGCCAGCTTCTCGGCCCGCTGGAGCAGGTATTCGGAGTAGTTGCCATCGTACCGTTCAAACTTGCCGTTGCGCAGCTCCACGATGGTGGTCGCCACTGAATCCAAGAAATGCCGGTCGTGGGTCACCACCAGCAAACCGCCCGGATAACCCGCCAGGAATTCGGTGATCCACTCCACCGACTCAGTGTCCAGATGGTTGGTGGGTTCATCGAGCATGAGGAAATCAGGGCGGGCGATCAGGGCCCGAGCCAAGGCCACGCGACGACGCTCGCCGCCCGACAGCCCACCGATCTTACGATCGTCAGGCGGGCAACCCAATTGGTTGAGGGCCGTACGGACCCGTGAATCCACCGTCCAGCCTTCGAGCTGTTGAATGCGCTCTTCCAGGTGGTCATGGCGGCTGGAATAACCCGGAAGATTCTCGAACTCATGGATGAGGGACAGGACATGTCGAGCCCCGTCGCGGGCGGCCTCGATGACCGTGATCTCGGGATCCAGTTCGAAGGCCTGCGACAAATAGCCCGTCACCAGTTCCCGTCGCCGAGTGATGACACCGTCATCGGCCTCGGATTCTCCGGCCAAGAGACGCATGAAGGTGGACTTGCCGGCACCATTGCGACCCACAAGCCCGACTCGATCGCCCGCTGACAAGGCCAATGAGGCCCGGTCCAACAGGGCCCGGTCGTTGATGTTCAGGACGAGGTCCTGAGCGGAAATAAGCACGCCTTCGTTCACGATGAGGCCCCGAGCCTACACAGGAACCGAACCCGGAGCCACGGACGGTTTGTCCTTTCGGGCGGGCGGCTTTGACCGCCCGTCGCGCGTCGTGGGTCACCGGCCTGCTTCACCGCCTCGACATTGAACGGGATGATGCGACGGTCTGGCCCAGACGCATGGCCCAACGCCCCATCCAAAACGATGTCCCGCTGCGCTCCTGCCTCTATGAGGCTCGGGTGATGCACCATCGACTGGAGCCACGGGTACACCGCTTCGAGTACGGGATCTTCCTGTCCTGCCTCGACCTCGACGAAATCGACAGGCTGGATGCGCGCCTGCGTTGCTTCAGCCACAATCGCCGCAACTGGTTGGAGTTTCGCGATTCGGATCATCTCCCTCATCCAGGCGATGGGAAATGCGATGCAAAAGCCGGAACCAAGGACGCCCTGAAAGCCTGGCTTGGGCAGCAGGGAATCCTTCTGGCAGACGAAGACCGAGTCCTGCTGGTCACCCTGCCCCGGATCGCGGGCTATGTGTTCAATCCGGTCAGCTTCTATTTTTGCGCCAAGGCTTCAGGGGAAGCGATTTGCGCGGTGGCCGAAGTCGGCAACACCTTCGGCGAACTCAAACCCTACGTGGTCCCGCTCGAGGCCGATCGCAATGGCACATCGTTCCGCTGCATCGTGCCCAAACACTATTACGTCTCGCCCTTCACTGCCTTGGACGTGTGCTTCGATTTCCAGCTCCAGACTCCGGGCCCCGGGCTGCGCATCGCCGTCAATGACGTGTGTGACGGGCGCAACCTGCTGGTCACCACCCTGACTGGAATCCAGCGGCCGTTCACCGATCGGGAGGTCCTTCGATTGAGCCTCCGCTACCCGTTGGTGACCCTGAAGGTGATCACCGCCATCCACTGGCAGGCACTCCGACTGTGGCTCAAACGGGTGCCTTGGCACGCCAAGTCCGAGCACCGCGAACTGCAACGCGGCGTCTTCCGTCCCCACGCGTCCATCGCTCCGAAACCAGCCGATTCCCGATAATGCAAATCCTGAGGTTGTGGATCCGGTAAATCAGCCCACCATTGCAATGTCTTGTTCACCATGAGCCGTTCCCATCCCGACTCGATCCTTCCGACGATTGCCGCTGCTTCCGACGGGACTCTGGATGCCACCCAGAACCCGCCAGCCCCACGCTGGATGGAATCCGTGGCGCAGAACCTGGTCGCTTCGCTCTTCCAACCCATGTCGCGGGGACATTTGCGGATGGTTCATCCGGATGGTGCGGTCCGTGAATTCGGCTCGGCCGGGCAAGCTCCGGCCGCTGAGATCCATCTGCGACGGTGGCGTTTCTTCACGCGGTGCGCGATCGGCGGCGACATCGGCTTTGGCGAGGCCTACCAGGACGGCGACTGGGAAACGCCGGATCTGGCCGCGGTGATCGCCTGGTTTTGCGCGAATGTGGAGGAGTCTCCCTCGATGTCCGGCTCGGCCCGCAAACGGCTCCGGTTCACGCTCCTGAATGCCGCCAACCGCCTGCGGCACTTCCTCAACCGGAATTCGCTCACCGGTTCGCGGGCCAACATCGCGGCCCATTACGATCTGGGGAACACGTTCTACTCCCAGTGGCTCGATGCCACCATGACCTACTCGGCAGCCCTGTTCGAATCCCCCGACCAGTCCCTTGAGGCCGCCCAGACCGCCAAGTACGAACGCCTCTGCAGGGAACTGCGACTGAAGTCCGGTGAACACCTGCTGGAGATCGGCTCCGGCTGGGGCGGCATGGCCAGTCACGCCGTCCGCACCCGTGGGGCCCAAGTCACCACCATCACGCTGTCCGAGGCCCAGGCCGCCTATTGTCGCGAGCGCTTCGCTCGGGAAGGCATCTCCGATCGCGCTGAAGTGCGGGTGATCGATTACCGCCTTTTGACGGGGCAGTTCGACAAGATCGTCAGCATTGAGATGATGGAGGCCATCGGCGACCAGTACCTCGAAGCGTACTGTCAAACGGTCCAACGCCTGCTCAAACCCAACGGGCTGTTCGCGGCCCAATTCATCACCTACCCCGATTCGCGCCATGCCGAGTTGCGCCGCGGCGTGGACTGGATCCAGAAGCACATCTTCCCAGGCTCGCTGCTGCTCTCGCTCAACCGCGTGAACCAGTCGATGCAACAAACCGGTCGCCTCCACCTGCACAGCCTGCATGACATGGGGCTCGACTACGGTCGAACGCTGCGCGAGTGGCGCCAGCGCTTCAACCAAGGCCTGCAAGAGGTGCGCCATCAAGGTTTCGACGATCACTTCATCCGCACCTGGAACTACTACCTGGCCTACTGCGAATCGGCCTTCCTCTGGCGGAACATCAGCGTGGTGCAAGCCACCTGGACGGCCCCGAACAACCGCAACCTGATGTCGGCTTAAGCCCGAGACCCACTCCATGGACTGGCCCACTCCGCTGATCCTGATCCTCGCGGGGCTGGCTTTCGTGGTCGTGGAAATGCTGCTGACCTTTCAGGTGGCCCGGCGGCTGGGGAATTTCGGGATTGTCGACATCGTGTGGTCGGCGGGATTCACGCCCTTGATCCTGCTTTACTTGCTGGTCACCGGCTGGCGGGCGCACTCGGCATGGCCAGACGCCCCATCGCTGGTGCAGGCACTGAGCCCGAGGCTGCCCCTGAGCCTCATGGTGGCGGCTTGGAGCCTTCGACTGGGCCTTCACTTGTTGGTGCGGGTCCGGTCCCACCATCCAGTGGAAGATGTCCGTTATGCCCAACTCCGGAGCGAATGGGGGCCGCAGACCGACCGGAGAATGCGAGGCTTCTTCCTGCTCCAGGGAGCCCTTCAAGTGGTGCTGTCCATTCCCTGGATCTTGGCCAGCTTGAACCCTCCCGATCCCAGGGCCGGCGGATCGGCCGCGGTGTGTTTCTGGGGCGGATTGGGACTGTGGGTCGCCGGTATTCTGGGTGAATCGCTGGCAGACCACCAACTGGCCCGATTCCGGGCAGATCCCGCCCGACGCGGACAGGTGTGTCAGGAGGGACTTTGGCGCTACTCACGTCACCCCAACTACTTCTGCGAATGGTTGGTGTGGGTGGGCTACGGAATCTTTGCCTTGGCCAGCCCTTGGGGATGGCTGGGCCTCGTGGCACCGGCGTTGATGTATCACTTCCTGGTGAACGTCACCGGCATCCCCATGACCGAGGCTTTGTCGGTGAAGTCCAAGGGAGACGCGTATCGTCGCTACCAACAAACCACCAACGCCTTTTTCCCGGGCCCAAACCGACAGACCTGACACGGAGTTCCGTTGCCAATGGGTTCGCACACCTGAAACCGGACACTCTGCCTCATTGACGATCGTCCCGACGGGCCGGAGCTTTGAAGGCAACGACAGCGCGACCATGAGTACCGTCACCATTGCCCCGCCGCCTGCGACCTCGGGCCCGCCCATCCAGCGGGAGACGACCGCCGGGAATTACTTCGTGGCCAATTATCCCCCGTTCGCTTTCTGGAGCGCCGAGGCCATTCCCGCCTTCCATCAAGCGCTGGATCGGGCCCCACAACCAGGAGTTCCGCTGGGGCTCTATACCCACATCCCCTTCTGCCGGAAGCGTTGCCATTTCTGCTACTTCCGCGTCTACACCGACAAGAATGCCGACGACATCAAGGCGTACCTCGATGCGCTGCTCAAAGACCTCGCCAGCTACTCCCAAAAGGCGGTGATCGGGGGCCGGAAACCCCGCTTCATTTATTTTGGTGGCGGTACTCCGAGCTACCTGTCGCCGGACCAACTCCGGTACCTCACTGAAGGCATGAAACGCTTGCTCCCGTGGGATGAAGCGAGCGAAATCACCTTTGAAGCCGAGCCCGGAACACTCACCGACCACAAGCTGCGGGCCATCCGCGAAATGGGTGTCACCCGACTGAGCCTGGGCATCGAACATTTCGACGACCATATCCTGGAAATCAACGGACGCGCCCACCGGTCCAAGGAAATCCAGCGGGCCTACGCCTACGCCCGGGAAATCGGCTTCCCCCAAATCAACATCGACCTCATCGCCGGCATGGTGGAGGAGACTTCCGAAAAGTGGCAGGAGACCGTGGCCAAGGCGGTGGCGATGGAACCCGACTCGGTGACCATTTATCAAATGGAGGTGCCCTACAATACGGGCATCTATCGGCAAATGAAGGCCGAAGGAAAACTGGTGGCACCGGTCGCCGACTGGGACACCAAGCGCCGTTGGGTCGATGAGGCGTTCCGAGCCTTCGAGGCGCGTGGCTACACCGTCACAAGCACGACCACCGTGGTGAAGGATCCTGCCCGGGTGAAGTTCGAATACCGTCAGGGACTCTTCAGCGGGGCCGACCTCTTGAGCATCGGGGTGGCAAGCTTTGGTCACCTCAATCGGGCCCACTACCAGAACCACCACGACTTCCAGCCGTACGTCGATGCGGTCAACACAGGCCACCTGCCAACCTACCGGGCCTATCTCCTGCCGGACGACGAGCGCTACCTGCGGGAATTCATCCTCCAATTGAAGCTCGGAAGCGTGGGTATACGGGCCTTCACGGAGAAGTTCGGCGAAGACCCCCGCACCCGATTCGCTGCGCCGCTGGCGACTTTGAAGGCCTGGGGATTCCTCGCGGAATCGGAGACGCATCTGGGACTCACCCGGGATGGCCTGCTGCAAGTCGATCGGCTGCTGCAGGAATTCTTCAAACCCGAGCACCGCACTGGCCGCTATGCCTGAGTCTGCCGACCCCACGGCGGCCATGCACGCCGCACCGACCGCCGCCGGAGCGCGCTTGAGCCATCTCGATGCAGGGGGCGAGGCCCGCATGGTCGATGTCTCGGCCAAGCCGGCTTTGTTTCGGGAGGCGGTGGCCTGTGGCGAGATCCTCCTGTCGTCCTCGACCCTCGACCTCATGGAGGGACACCAAATGGCCAAGGGCAATGTGCTGGCAACGGCGCGGATTGCCGGCATCCAGGCGGCCAAACGCACCGGAGACTTGATCCCAATGTGTCATCCTCTGCCGATTTCGCATTGTGAGATTCACTTTGAAACACCTGACACGCGAGATCGCATACGCATCACCGCATCGGCCAAAATCACGGCCGCCACTGGCGTTGAAATGGAAGCACTGACCGCCGTCTCGGTCGCCGCATTGACCATCTACGACATGTGCAAAGCCGTCGACAAAGGCATGGTCATCGGCCAAATCCGCTTGCTGAGGAAAACCAAGTCAGAGCGACCGAGTGTCTGAATCCATCGAGCCACGCTTAGCGGTCCGAGAGGGTTCCAAACCGGATACAGAAAAACCAGGTGCAGCAAAACAGGGGATAGCAAAAACCCGCCGGTTTGGCCGGCGGGTTTTTGTTTGTTTCGTTCGAATCGAATCGTTTTCAGGCAAGATGGGCTGAACCCACCCGCTGAATTACGGGCGGTTCGGATCAGCAGCGGCGTAGGCGCTGATGGCAACCGGGGCCGGCGGGGTGTAAGGAACCTCAACCTTGACCACCTTCTGCTCGGTGACCGGGTTGCCATTGCTGTCCTTCACCGGGTTGCCTTGGCCGTCCAAGACGGGAACCACCACCGTGGATTCCACCGTCTTGGTGAACACGGTGGACTCGGTCACAACGGCGGAGCCCGGAATCACGATGCCATTGGCACCACCCTTGGCGGTCACCGTGCTCTTGTTCGAGCGGCGAGCCTTGGCCAAGTTCACCTCGCCACGGATGTCATCCATCTTGGAGGGAACCAAACGACCAGCGGTCGCGAGAATGACGGCGTCCTTGCCCTCGGTGGCGAAGGTGGCCGCAGCGACAACGGTGCGGGCCATTTCAGGAGCGGCCTCGAGGCAAGCGGCGACAACTGCCTCGGTGGCTTCAGGAGCCTTGCGGAGGACAGCGCCCACCACGGTGGAAAGGGCGGTCGGGTGGTTCTTGGCGACAGCGATGACAGCAGCCTTCGCGATTTCAACGCGGTCAGACTTGTCTGCAGAGACAACCAACTTCGCGGCGACGACAGGCATGTCGATCACCCGGGAAGACAAGATCTTCTGGGTCAAAACCTGCGTCTCGGTGGAGGTGAGGGCGAAGGCCGATGAGCTCATCACCAGAGAGGCAGCGGCAACCAAGGCAGAGCGTTTCATGAGATTCATATACAAAACTAAATAATTACTTTTGACCGACTTTGTACCCCGAATAAATCGGAAGGCCCAATACCCGTCAACCCTTTATCTGAAAAAGTTTTCCACAATGAACGGTGCGGACTGCAAGAACTGCCAGCAACCCGAACCGGGCCCTCTGGAAACCTCGCTGAACCCACCGAATCCACGGACAGGCCGTCAAGCAGCCTGCCGCTGTTCGCGACGCTGGATCAACGGAGGAATCTCACGGCGAACCACCGCCCGATTGATTTGAACGGTGACCACATCGTCGCTGTCCGGCAACTCAAACATGAGATCTTGGAACAACTCCTCGGTCAGGGCCCGCAAGGCGCGCGCGCCGGTTTTCTTGAGCGAGGCCATGCTGGCCAACTCCGCGAGGGCGTCATCGGTGAAACTCAATTCCACACCGTCCAGCGACAGAAGTTTGGCGAACTGACGGGTCAAGGCATTCCGCGGGCGCGTGAGCACCTCGATCAACTGAGCCTCGGTCAACTCGTCCAGCGCAGTCACCACCGGCAATCGTCCGATGAACTCCGGAATGAAGCCGAAACCCATGAGGTCTTCCGGTTCCACCCGGTGGAGCAGAGGCCTCTGAGCTTGAGCCGATCCTGCAGAAGCCGAGGCAGCGGATTCACGAGGTTCGGTACCGAATCCGATGGAGCGACGGCCCAACCGACGCTCGATGATGCGATCCATGCCAACGAAGGCTCCTCCGCAAATGAACAGGATCTGTGTGGTGTCGATCCGGATGTATTCCTGCTGGGGATGCTTGCGTCCACCCTGCGGAGGAACGTTGCACACCGTGCCCTCGAGGATCTTGAGAAGGCCTTGTTGGACCCCCTCGCCCGAGACGTCCCGGGTGATGGAGACGTTCTCGGTCTTGCGGGCGATCTTGTCGATCTCGTCGATGTAGACGATACCCATCTGGGCCCGACGGACATCGAATTCCGCGGCTTGGAGCAATCTCAGGATGATGTTCTCAACATCCTCACCGACATAACCAGCCTCGGTGATGACGGTGGCATCGGCGATGGCGAAGGGAACATCGAGCACCTTGGCCAGCGTCTTGGCCAGAAGGGTCTTGCCGCAGCCGGTCGGCCCGAGCAGCAGGATGTTGCTCTTCTCGATTTCCACCAAATCCGCTTCGTTGGTGGTCGTCGGGAGGGTTTCACCACCAGTCGCCGACCGGTTGGAGGCCAAGACCCGCTTGTAATGATTGTAGACAGCGACGCTGAGGGTGCGCTTGGCCCGGTCCTGACCGATGACATGCTGGTCCAACTGGCGCTTGATCTCCGAGGGTTTCGGAATGCGCAGGGTGGGCACAGACGGCTTGTCGGCCTCGGAACGGGATTCCTTCTCGAGCACCCCGCTGCAGACACCCACACAGGCGTCGCAAATGTACACACCGGGGCCCGCAATGAGCCGTTTCACCTCGGTCTTCGACTTGCCGCAGAAACTGCACATCGTGATCTGGGTTGCGCGCGCCATGGATGACGGAAGATAGATTCCAGTGATTTACTGCCAATGGGAAAGCAGGGTGGCCCCTGTCAGTCCCCTTTTTCGATGCGATCTCAAATCACGTCACCTCAGATCACGTCGTCCCAGACTCCTCTGCCGTGATCGGGTTGTCGGGATCAAGTTGTCGGGACAATCAGGCCTTGGTGTCGGTGGAGACCAACGCCGCAACGTCCTTGCGGCTGGAAACCACCTCATCGACCAGACCGAACTCACGGGCCTCTTCGGCTGACATGAAGTTGTCGCGGTCGCAGGCGCGTTCCACCACCTCGTAGGGTTGGCCCGTGTGCTTGGAGAGGATGGTGTTCAGGCGCTCCTTGAGCTTCAGCATGAACTTGACCCGGATCTCCACGTCGCTGGCCTGGCCTTCCGCGCCGCCGAGCACTTGGTGGATCATGATGTTGGCATTGGGCAGCGCGAACCGCTTGCCCTTGGTGCCACCGGCCAAGAGGACCGCGCCCATGCTGGCGGCCTGGCCGACGCAATAGGTATTCACATCGCAAGTCAGCCATTGCATTGTATCATAGATGGCCAAACCGGCGGTGACACTGCCGCCGGGGGAGTTGATGTAGAAGTGGATGTCCTTCTTCGGATCGGTCATCTGCAGGAAGAGGAACTGCGCGACGATGACATTGGCCACCATGTCATCGACCGGGGTTCCCAGAAAGATGATCCGGTCCACCAGAAGGCGGCTGTACAGGTCGTAGCCCTTTTCACCGCGGCCGGTCTGCTCGATGACGTACGGAATATTGACGAAATTGCGCATGGTTGGTCTTTCAGCGTCCAAGGCTAGGGTTGACCCCGGGGACCGTCAAGGAACCGGGACCCAAACCGGGAATCAGCAATCCCGAAGCCCGACCGCTTTGGGATCGACCCCCGGGTGCCTCGGACCGCACGATTGCTTCACCAGCGCCGGCGCACTGACCCAGACCGGAGCTGAAGCCCCATTGCGTTCGGATTGACCGTGTCCCAACCACCCTCCAGCCCACTCCAACTGCGGCATGCCTATGGGTTCGCCGTGTTCAACGCGCTGTCGTTCCAGGTGATTCTCGGTGGGCCGATGGTGCTCTACGCCAAATCTCTCCATGCCAGTGCCACCGTGCTGGGAGTCGTGGCCGGCATGATGCCGCTGCTGACCATCACCCAGATACCGGCCGCTGCGTACCTCGATCGCATTGGCTACAAGCGCTTCGTGATGTCGGGATGGTCGGCTCGGATCGTCTTCGCCTTCCTGATGGCGCTGACGCCACTGGCTGGTTCCTGGATCGGCAGTGGCGGACAATTGATCCTCCTTTTGGTCACACTCTTCGGTTTCAACCTGTGCCGAGGCATCGCCAGCAGCGCCTGGCTTCCGTGGATCACCGGGTTGGTGCCGCTCGAATTGCGGGGGCGCTACCTCGCGGGCGATCAGGCGGCCTCGAACGGGGCCAGCTTCCTGTGCTTTCTGATCGTGGCCACCTTGCTCGGAGCCGGAGGATGGCTGCCCGCGCCGGCGCAACCATGGCAATTCATGATGGCCTTCGCCTTCAGCGGAATCATGGGGGTGATCAGCCTCCGCTTCCTGAGGCGAATGCCCGACACCCCAGTCCCTCCACACGAGCGCAGTGGGACCGGAAAGGTCCCTTGGGCCGCCATCGCCTCGCATCCACCCTTCCGGAAGCTGCTCGAACTCAATGCCGTGTGGTCCCTGGCCTACGGCGGGCTCACCACATTTGTCGTGGCCTTCCTGAAGAGCGGGGCGGACTTGCCTGATGGATCCATCCTCATGCTGATGGCGGCGCAATTCATCGGTGGTTTGGGAGCATACTGGTTTGGCGGTCGTCGGTTGGACCTCCACGGAAGCAAGCCCGCCTTCGGCTTCATCATGATTGCCGGATTCGTGGTCGCCGGCGGTTGGTTCCTCATGGCGGCAGGCGTCTGGACGCCTCGCATTCCGCTCGTCCTGGGATTCATCGTGCCGCTGGGGTTGCTCAATGCCCTCCACTCGGCGGCCAACAATCGACTGGCCATGGCCATCGTGCCTCGCATGGGCCGAAACCATTTCTTCGCGCTCTTCATGGTGGTCTGGCAGGTGACGCTGGGTTTGTCGCCGGTGTTCTGGGGATTGCTCATCGACACCGTCGGTGGATTTCAAGCGCGCACCCTGGGGCTGGATTGGAACCGCTACAGCCTGTTCTTCGGTTTGGTCATGGTGACCTTCTTGGGCGCCTTCAAGGCCAGCCTGCGGCTTGAGGAACCCCAGGCGGCAGGCGTGGAAACCCTCCTGCGGGATCTCTTCATCCAGGAACCCCGCCGGCTCTTCACCCGGGCCCTGGGTCGCAATGCCTGACTGAATCGTTGGCTGAGAAACCCCACCGTCCTCGGGCCCCCCCCTACCCTACCGGGGCGTTGTTGCTGAGACGCGCCGCATTTGCAGAGCCCATGAGCCCTCGGGCGGCAAGACCGGCCGGTGGGACCCGGCACGAGTTTCCCTCAGAACCGGGCACTCGCCATTGAATCCAGAGAAACCCTCGTTTTTTCAATTTGGCATCCTCGCTGCTTCCTGTCTGGCAACAGATCATGATGAACCGATCGTTTTCCAACGACCCGCTGTGGATCTCCCTCGTCGAACAATTCCGGGAGGCCTGCGTGCTGCGACGCAATGGTCGCCATGGCGAATCGGAACACCTGCTCCAGACGGAATTGCCCAACAAGATCGCCGCTTGGTCAAAACAACCGCTGCCGGCGGGTCTGGATCGCCGAAGCATCCTTGAAACCATGTTCCAAGAAGAGCAGCGCCGGGTGGAGGAAGCCTTCTTCGTCCAGAAACTCGTGGCCACCCAGATCGAGGAACAGCTCCTGCCCAAGCTTTGCTTCATGATCGCCGAAGAGATCCGGGATGTGGTCCGCTCCGAAGCCCGTGCAGGAAATCGAGCCGGAGCTCTATCTGGAACCATGGCGGGAACAGGCCTGGGTGACGTGATCGCACGCCGGATGACCCAGTCTCCCGCCCGCCCCCGGGTTCAGTTCGATGAGTCATCGCCGGACAACGATCACCAACTTCAGGCCGCCTGAATCGCTTCTGCCTGATTCGTCCCAGCCAAATCGTTTCGCCTGGATTGTTTCAGCTGAGTTGAAGACCTGAGTCGGCCGTACTCTGTTCAGTCGGCCGACTGGCCTGTTTTGGTCAATCGACCGTATCCATCTGGGCTCCTGGGCAGAACTCGGCCGAGGCCATGCGCCGGCGGCTGCCGGTCACGCGGGTCTCGTTCACCGGATTGGGACGCAGCATGCGCTTCTGACGTTCGCGATCCCCCGCCCCCTTGACCACTGGGATGGGCTTGCCGGTGTTGATGTCGAGGCCCGTCACGTACATCGCGGCCGAACCGGTCATGGGCAGCGGGATGAAGTCCTGCACCTGCTGCAGGTTCCACTTCTCCTCCTTGAGGAACTGCTCCACCGCTCCCATTTCCTTTTCGGTGCAGCCCGGGAAGCTGGAGATGAAGTAGGGCACCAAATACTGCTCCTTGCCGGCCTGCTCGCTCAGGTCGAAGAACTTGTCCATGAAGGCCGGGAAGTCGCCAGCCGGCTTGCGCATGCGGCGCAGCACGTCGGGATTCATGTGCTCTGGCGCCACCTTCATGTGGCCTGAGACATGGTTCTGGACCAGTTCCTTCATGTACTCGGGAGTGCGCAAGGCGACATCCATGCGGATGCCCGACTGGACGAAGACATGCTTCACCCCGGGCTGCGTGCGGGAACCCTTGAGCAGATCGAGGCCGGCCTTTTCGTTGATCTCGAACACCGGACAAATCGACGGCCAAAGGCAGCTCGGTCGGTGGCATTTCTTGCACTCCTCGGCATGGCCGTTGCGGGCGCCGTAGAGATTGGCCGTGGGCCCACCCAAATCGGAAACCGTGCCCCGGAAGGTGGGCGAGGAGGACAGCTTGCGGATTTCCTTGAGCACCGAATCGATGCTGCGGCTGGAGAGGAACTTGCCCTGGTGGAACCCGAGTCCGCAGAAGGTGCAACCGCCCGGGCAACCACGCGATACGATGATGGAGTCCTTGATGGTGGCGAAGCCCGGGACCGGCTCGGTGTAACTCGGGTGGGACGCCCGCATGAAGGGCAGCTCATAGAGAGCGTCGAGATCGGGGCCGTCGATCGGGAAGGCGGGGGGCTCCTGCAACAATGCCCGGTTGCCGTGCATTTGCACCAGCCGTCGACCGCTGTGGGGTGTCTGCTGGGCCTCGACGACCTTGGTGAGGCGCATCAGGTGGGTCTTGTCGGCCTGCAGGTCTTCCCACGAGGGCAGGATGAGGCAGTCGGACAGGTCGGCCTCGGCCGTGGCCTTGCCACCGAGAAACAAGGCGGTGCCGCGGATGCCGGAGAAGTCACGGTTGCCGGCGCGCAATCGGGCGACGATCTCGCGCACCGCCGATTCACCCATGCCATACACCAACACATCGGCCTTGGCGTCGGCCATGATGGAGGGCTTGAGCTTGTCTTCCCAGTAGTCGTAGTGGGCCACGCGACGCATGGAGGCCTCCATGCCTCCCAGCACCACGGGAACACCGGGAAAGGACCGTCGGGCCATCTGGGAGTAGACGACGGCGGCGTGGTTCGGACGGCGTCCCGGGACACCACCGGCGCTGTACACGTCGTCTTTCCGGCGGTGACGGGCGGCCGTGTAGTTCGACAGCATCGAGTCGAGATTGCCCGCCGTGATGCCCACAAACAATCGGGGTGCCCCCATGCCTTGGACGGACTGGATGTCCTTCCAGTCGGGTTGGGCGATGATGCCGACACGCAGGCCCATGTTCTCCAGAACCCGGCCGATCATCGCCGAACCGAACGACGGATGATCCACATACGCATCGCCGGTGATGATGAGCACATCCAGTTCGGTCCACCCCTTGGCGGTCATCTCCGCGCGGGTCATCGGCAGGAAGCCGTTGTCGGAAACCTGGGAACCGCGCGCTTTGCCGGGAGTGACAGCCATGTCCCAAATCAAAGCCCACCTCCGCCCGAATGGCAACCAATAGAAAAGGGGTCGGTCCCGCATATTTACACAAAAGGGGCCACTCTCACTTATCCCCAGAGGAGGGTGCCGGGCCGGGGACTGCTGACGAGGCGAAGTTCCTCCGGGGGGGCTCCGCGGGCTCGGTCCTACACTCGCAGGGAACGTTGGGGCCGGCTGAGCTTTCGCGCTGCCGCGCGAGGGGGATCAGGATGTCGACGTTCCTATGCTCGCTCCGGCACGGTCCCGCTGCCGCTTCGTGGAAGCGCAGGAGGCCTCGGGGGCGGTGGGTCGTTCGGAGTGTCCCAACGGGGCAACGCATACCAACCTGGGGTGAAACTCCGGGTATGGCGCACCACCTTCCGCTTCACTGAAGAAAAGCATCCTCGATGCCATGGCTAGGCCAGGGCGATCGCCTACTCGAAGAACCCGCGGATGGCCGCGATCACTCGATCGACCTGATCATCGGTGAGTTCGGGATACATCGGCAGGGGTTGGATGCGCCGGCTGACGGCTTCGGTCACCGGATAATCGCCCGGCTGGCCACCTTGATCGGCATAGCAGCGCTGGAGGTGCAGGGGCACCGGGTAGTAGATGAGAGTGGGAATGCCCGCGGCCTCGAGGTGCTTTTGGAGGTCATCCCGCCGATCGGTGAGCATGGCAAACACATGCCACACATGGGTATTGCCGGGCGCGACGACCGGCAGCTCGACTGGCAACCCGGCCAAACCGTCCGAATACCGCGCGGCGATCGCGGCCCGGCGCTGGTTCCAGCGGCCCAGGTGCGGGAGCTTCACGCGAAGGATGGCCGCCTGAAGCTCATCAAGCCGCGAATTGAACCCGTGCAAGTCGTGGTAGTAGCGCTTCTCGATGCCGTGGACGCGCAGCATCCGCAGCTTCTTGGCCAAGGCCGGATCCTGAGTAAGGCACATGCCTCCATCGCCGTTGGCCCCGAGGTTCTTCGTGGGGTAGAAACTGAGGCAGCCAATGCGACCGATACCCGCAAGACCTCGGCCTTCCCACGTCGCCCCGATGGCTTGGGCGCAGTCTTCCACCAGCGACAGTCCGTGGCGCTCGCACAAGGGCAAGAGCTCTCCGAGCGGCGCAGCCTGACCGAACAAATGCACTGGCAGGAGGGCCTTGGTGCGCGGCGTGATGCGCCGGGCCACGTCGGCGGCATCGAGGGTGAAGGTCCGCGGGTCGATGTCGGCGAAGACGACCTTGGCCCCCAACTGATGGATGCTCTCCGCCGGAGCGATGTAGGTGAAGGGACTGGTGATGACCTCGTCGCCTGGACCGATGTCGAGGGCCTTCAATGCCAACGTCAGCGCATCGGAACCGGAGTTGACCCCGATGCCATGGGCCGCGCCACAAAAGGCCGCGACCTCTTGCTCGAGGGCCGCGACATTGGGGCCCAGAATGAAGTGGCCAGCATCGATGACCGCAGTGACGGCACGCAGCAACTCGTCGCGCAAGGGCGCGGTTTGCGCTCCGGGGTTCAGGAAGGCAATGGGGGTCATCGGTTGGGACCTCATCGGAGGGGGTGAACGGGGCGGAGGGATTGGCTGACCTGCGGCGACACTCGTCTCAGAAATAACCCGCCTTCTTCCGGTCTTCCATGGCAGCCTCGCTGGCCTTGTCGTCGGCACGGGTTCCCCGCTCGGTGACGCGGGCCGCGGCGACCTCGGCGATGATGTCGTCCACCGAGTCGGCCGGGCTCTCGATCATGCCCGTGCTGATCATGTCGGCAATGGTCCGCACCCGGACCACGAGCGACTTCACCGGCTCGCTGGGCTTGGGACGGCCACCCTCGTACGGATCGGGCCGCGAGGCATCGGTATGCGGCGGGGGCACCGGCAACCATTGGCCGCCGCGGCGGAAACAATCGCGACGGTGGCTGAAGTAGATGTTGGGCACCTCGAGCCGCTCCTGGCGGATGTATTCCCACACGTCCATCTCGGTCCAGTTCGACAGCGGGAACACCCGCATGTTCTCCCCCTGGTTGAGGCGGGCGTTGTAGAGGTTCCAGATCTCGGGCCGCTGGTTCTTCGGATCCCATTGACCGAAGGCATCGCGGAAACTGAAGAAGCGCTCCTTGGCCCGGGCCTTCTCCTCGTCGCGGCGGGCCCCGCCGATGCAGCAGTCGAAGCGGAACTCCTCGATCGCGCCGAGCAGCACCGGGATTTGCAACTGGTTGCGGCTCAACTGACCCGGCGTCGGGGTGACAAAGCCTTTGGCGACACCTTCATCGACGGTGCGGACGATGAGCTTGGCTCCCAGTTCCTGGGCGCGGCGATCGCGGAACTCGATGAGTTCGGGGAACTCATGGCCGGTTTCCACATTGAGGAACGGCAACGGAAGATCGGAGGGCCGGAACGCTTTCTCGGCCAGACGCAGGAGGCAGATGGAATCCTTGCCGCCGGAGAACAGCAGGGCCGGACGTTCGAATTCGGCGGCCACCTCGCGCATGATGTGGATGGCCTCGGTCTCGAGGTACTGGAGATGGTCGAGTTGGTAGCTTCTCATGGAGGGGAGGCTCAGGTCTGAAGGGGACAATTGTTCTTGGGGAGGTTCAGACCGAAGCGACGGCCTTGCCACCCCAGGCGGCATGCAAACCGCACTCCCGTTTGTCGTCGGCCTTGGCCGGGTCGAAGTAGTCCCACTCGTTGGGCAAATCGTTCTCCTTCAGATAAGCCTCCATCTGGGCATCGCTCCAGTAGAAGAGCGGGCTCAGCTTGAGCGATCCGAAATTGCCGTCGGGGCTGACGATGTCGAGGCCAGCTCGATTGGGATTCTGAACTTGTCGCAACGCGGTGATCCAAACCGTCGGCGCCAACTCGCGCATGCCGCGCTGGAAGGGCTCGAGCTTCATCACAGTGCTGAAAGCCTTGATACGCTCCTCATTCTCCGGGGTGGGCTCGGGCATGCCGCCGTCCACGGAGTCATAGTGTGCGGCCGTCTTGCGCGGCAAGTAGGCCTTGATGTTGAGCTTGAGCCGCGCGCGCAAGGCCTCGGCGTGCCGGTAGGTGGCCGGCCGATTGTAGCCGTGATCGACCCACAGCACCGGGATGTCGGGCTGAAGCCGGGTCACCAAATGCAGAATCACCGCCTCGTACGGACGGAAGTTGGTCGAGACGATGGCCCGTCCGCCCGAGCGCTCCAGACCCCAGCGGACGATGTCCAACGGGGACTGGGACTTGAGGGCGGCGTTGGCGGCTTGCTGTTCAGCGGGAGTCATCACCGGATAAGGCAGGAGTGCTGGAGTGCTGGGGAATCGAAGCCGGGCAACCCGATCAGGCGGCGACAGCGGGAGTCTCGGTCGGCTGCTCAGGCCAGAACACCCGGGCGACCCAATCGCCGAAGCGCTCACCCGCGAGCCGCTCAACCTTGTAGCGGACCAGAAGCGGACGCAGTTCGGCCTCGGTGTCGGTCTCCTTCAGGGTTTCCTTCCAGATGCGGTTGAGGCGGGTGCCGGTGGTGTTGCCACCGAGCCAGACCTGGTAGCGGCCGGGGCCTTTGCCCACGAACCCGATCTCGGCCATGTACGGGCGCGCGCATCCATTGGGGCACCCGGTCATGCGGATGATGATTTCCTCTTCGTTGAGGCCGACCTCGGTACACAGATCCTGGATGCGGTCGAGCAGCGAGGGCAGGAAGCGCTCAGACTCGGCCAGGCCCAGACCGCAGGTGGGCATCGACGGGCACGACATGGCGGCCGCATGGAGCACGCCGGCCTGCTTCTCGGTCTTTACTCCGTGCTCATGCAGCAGCGCGGTGATGGCGGCCTTGTCGGCGTCAGTGACATTGGCCAGCACGACATTCTGGTTGGCCGAAAGGCGGTATTCCACGCCGTCGAACTGCTCGGCCACGCGGCGCAGAGCGGTCTTCTGGCGGCGGGTCTCGGTGTCCTTCACACGGCCCGATTCGGCGAAAAGGGTCAGGAACCAGCGGCCGTCCAGGGCCTTCTGCCAGCCGTAGGTGTCGGTGGTGGTGACGAACTGCACCGGCTTGGCCGGCTGGAATTCGATACCCGCACGGCGGGCCACCTCGCCGCGGAACCACTCCACGCCCTTCTCCTGAAGCACGTACTTGAGGCGGGCGTGCTTGCGGTCGGTGCGGTCGCCGAAGTCGCGGAAGACCGTGAGCACGGCCTTGGATACCTCGACCAACGCCGAGCGAGGGAAGAATCCGACGACATCGGCCAGGCGCGGATAAGTGACGGTGTTGCCATGGCTGCGACCCATGCCGCCGCCAGCCGTCAGGTTGTAGCCGATGAGCTCGCCATTCTGGACGATGGCGATGAAGCCCATGCACTGGGTGAAGATGTCGATGTCGTTCACTGGCGGGATGACGAAACCCACCTTGAATTTCCGCGGCAGGTAGGTCTGGCCATAGAGCGGGTCAACGAAGTCCTTGTTCTCGGGCGCATCGAGATTGAGCTGCACTCCGTCGATCCAGATGGAGTGGTAGGCCTTGGTTTGCGGCAGCAGGGCCTCGGAGACTTTCTTGGAATCTTCGTACACCTGCTGGCGGGCGACGCTGATGGCCGGCATGGGCGAGGCCATGACGTTGCGATTCACATCACCGCAGGCGGCCAAGGTGTCGATCATAGCCTGGTTGATCTCGCGCATGAGCGGGCCGAGCCGGTCTTTGACGACGCCGTGGAACTGGACACTCTGGCGGGTGGTGAGGCGCAGGGTATTGTTGGCGCGCCGGGTGGCGAGGTCGTCGAGAGCGATCCACTGGCGGGCGCTCAGCACGCCGCCGGGGATGCGGCCGCGGATCATCCAGATGTACTGCTTGCCGGTCTTGCGCAGGTCGCGGTCGTCCTGCTGGTAGATGCCGTGGAACTTGAGGAACTGCTCGTCGTCTGCGGAAAAGCAGGCGAGCGAGGTATCCGCCAGAGTGGCGGCGATATTCCCGGCCAGAGTCGGGATCGCCGTCTTCAGTTCTTCGTTGCGGCTGGGTTTTTTCTCGGGGGTGGCGGCGGTGCTCATTTCCTTGATGCCGGTTTCCCACGGAGGGCAACGGGCCTGCGGATGATCGCTGATGGCGGCTCCGAATCAATGGCGGAAAACACTGATACCCGACGATTTCAGTAGGAATTAAAGCCTTTTGAACGGCTGATGGAATCCTTCTTCTGGAAGGTTTCCGGGAGGTCCTTGGCGAAGGGCTCTCCCGCGTGAAGGCAAGTGACCGGACGAATTTCGGTTTGCCGCTGATAAGCCTGCTCCGCCAGATTGTCGCCATGCAATCGACGTTCACGGGGCCGGTCTATGTGGTGGGAGACAACATCGACACCGATCAGATCATCCCGGCCCAGTTCCTGAATCTCATTCCGACGATCCCGGACGAATACGAGAAGCTCGGGGCGTATGCGTTGTGGGGATTGCCCGATTCTCTCTACTCGACCCGCTTCGTGAAGGAAGGGGCCTTGGACACGGATTATCCGATCGTGATCGCCGGGCGGAACTTCGGCTGCGGCAGCTCCCGCGAGCACGCGCCGATCGCCATGGGCTCAGCCAACTGCGAGGTGGTGGTGGCCGAGAGCTATGCGCGGATCTTCTTCCGGAACTGCGTGGCGACCGGTGAGGTGTACCCGGTGGAGACCGAGTCGAACCTGCGGGAGTTTTTCAAGACGGGCGACGTGGCCACGGTGGACATCGACACCCAGACGATCCGTCACCACGGCACGGGCAAGACCTACGCGCTGAAGCCGTTGGGCGAGGTCCGGCCGGTGATCGATGCGGGCGGGATTTTCGACTACGCCCGCCAGAGCGGCATGATCGCACAGAAGGCCTGAGCTTCGAAACGCTCCAGGGGATCCTCGGAATTCGGACGGCAGCGGGGTCGTCATACCGAGGGCACATCGTCGGTGGGGCTCCGCGGGATCGGTCCTGCGCTCGCAGGGAACGTTGGGGCCGGCTGGGATTTCGCGCTGGCGCGCGAGGGGGATCAGGATGTCGACGTTCCTATGCTCGCTCCGGCCCGGTCCCGCTGCCGC
>JACCDP011264325.1_pt1 | contig 19990 bp, 20 predicted proteins | sample 7445841 | NCBI WGS metagenome assembly JACCDP01 (sample SAMN15323441, study PRJNA562643) | freshwater metagenome | isolation source: river surface water | place: USA:Blue River Watershed | collected 2017-08-17
CTTTCTCTATTTCGCACTTATTATTGTATAATAAATAGCCTGAAATGATTACCATATAACCATTTTAGGCTTTATATTTTTATAATTCCTAATTATTTAATCTGCTTCAATATCTGCGGAATGTGGGATATAAAGCTGGCAGTATTGTTATCCCAAAATTGGGAGATATGCGAGAACAAATTCAGACTGAAATTCAATCTAAAGCTGAACAAAAATCAGATATAATAGAAGTTCAACAAAAGTATGCCAAACAATATCGAACCGCTGTTCATCAATGGAGCTACCCCCTGACTCAATTAAAGAATTAATTAATTGATGTTTCAACACCCCTCCCGGAGTGGGGCGGGTTGAAAGACTTTTATGCAAGCATATAAAACATTTTAGGTGGGTTGAAAGGCGCACTTCGTTCGGGATTTTCCGTAACTGAAGCAATACCAATAAATAAAAGCTATTATTGTAATAGCTTCCAATGCCAATACACCTTGAGGACTAGGTAATTTGGCAACGCGGACAATAATTTGGCAAGTGACAAGAAAAATCGGGATGACAGGATTTGAACCTGCGGCCCCTGCGTCCCGAACGCAGTGCGCTACCAAGCTGCGCTACATCCCGCCGCAAAAATGGCAATTATGATCACATAATATCATAATCACTAAAAAATCACAAATATTTCATCTACCAGAGATGACTTTGCTTGCTAGGATGAGATGTGTATAACTAAAATGGTAAAATAGACTGTGACTGTAAAACCAGACTGGTTGCGGGTAAAAGCACCTCAATGGGAGCGCGTTGGTAACGTTAAAGAAATTTTGCGGGATTTAGCCCTAAATACCGTTTGCGAAGAGGCTTCCTGTCCTAACATTGGTGAATGCTTTAATGCTGGTACTGCCACATTTTTAATTATGGGGCCAGCTTGCACCAGAGCTTGTCCTTACTGTGATATTGATTTTGAAAAGAAACCAAAAGCATTAGATCCCACCGAACCCACAAGACTAGCGGAAGCAGTGCGGCGAATGCAGCTTAATCACGTCGTTATTACTTCCGTCAACCGTGATGATTTATCCGATGGTGGCGCATCTCAATTTGTTCAATGTATTGACGCTATTCATGAAAATTCACCTCAGACAACCATAGAAGTATTAATTCCTGACCTATGTGGAAATTGGCAAGCCTTAGAAACTATTCTCCAAGCCAAACCAGAAGTATTAAACCATAACACAGAAACTATATCGCGTTTATATCGTAATGTTCGTCCCCAGGGCAACTATCAACGCACCTTGGAATTATTACAGCGATCGCGCCAAATTAGTCCCGGCATTTACACCAAATCTGGTATTATGGTTGGTCTAGGTGAAACTGATACAGAAGTCCGTCAGGTGATGGAAGACTTACGTTCTGTGGATTGTGACATCTTAACCATAGGTCAATATCTGCAGCCTAGTCAAAAACATTTACAAGTATCTAACTTTATTACACCATCACAATTTGCAGACTGGCAAGCTTTTGGGGAAGAATTAGGATTTTTACAAGTTGTTTCTTCACCATTGACAAGAAGCTCCTATCATGCAGAACAAGTCAGAGAATTAATGGCACGTTATCCCCGTGGTGACAGGTAATAATGATATAGGACTGATAACCGTAGTTTTGGGAGTAACTTCAACTGTTGCCACTCATAACTACCACAGAAGAGAGTACCTGTCATCTACTATATGAATAACAAGCCGCAAAATATTACTATTCTTGGTGCTGGTGCTTGGGGTCAAGCATTGGCTAATTTAGCTGCCATTAATGAGCATACTGTGCGGTTATGGTCAAGACATAGCCCAGTATCTTTAGAGGATACCTTAGGAAATGCTGATATTATCCTCTGTGCTATTTCTATGAAGGGTGTCAGAGATGTAGCAAACTTAGTTAATTCTGTAAATGAAAAGTCCTTAAAAAATACTATTTTTGTCACAGCTACTAAAGGACTCGAACCACATACAACTTATACACCTTCCCAAATTTGGGAAACAATATTTCCTCATCAACCTGTGGTAGTCTTATCTGGTCCCAACTTATCAAAGGAAATAGAACAAAAATTACCCGCAGCAACGGTAGTAGCGAGTAAAAATGTTGTCGCCGCCCAACAAATACAATTAGTTTTTTCTTCCCAGCAATTTCGTGTTTATACTAATCCTGACCCCGTGGGAGTAGAATTAGGAGGAACACTGAAAAATGTGATAGCGATCGCGGCTGGTGTATGTGATGGTCTACACCTGGGGACAAATGCCAAAGCGGCTCTAGTCACCCGTGGGTTAACGGAAATGGTGCGTATCGGCAACACTTTAGGCGCGAAAACGGAAACATTTTATGGTTTATCTGGTCTAGGAGATTTATTAGCCACCTGCAACAGCCCTTTAAGTCGCAACTATCAAGTCGGTTATCAGTTAGCTAACTCCAAAACCTTGCCAGAAGTTCTGTCCAGTCTTTCCGGTACGGCCGAAGGGGTCAACACCTGTCGGGTATTAATGGAAATTGCCCAAAAACACAGTATTGTTATTCCTATTACCGAGCAGGTTTATCAACTACTGGCAGGAGAAATTACACCTAGACAGGCATTAGATAAACTTATGTTACGAGATATCAAATCCGAATTTGATAACTTTTCTGTAGAACAAATATGGTCAAGAGGGGAGAAATGCTGACGGGGTAAGATGTCCAATTAAAATTGGATCATTACCGCAAAATCCCCAGGAAAATTTTGCCAAATCGTCAGGAAATTACATCTGGAGTCATGTAAATATAACTATGTAGTTTATAAACATCATCATAAATACCAGATATGTTTATAATCAGTTAAAAAAATCACTGTCAATTTCCATTAAAATGGTAAAATTAACTAAGTAAATTTATACCTCAGTCTAGCCTAAAATTTGCATAACTCAAGGCTGATTAGATTAACTTTTTTCTCTAATGTCTACCTAAAATTAGTACAAAGTTTTGCAAAGAATTGTACTAGAAATTCAAACTTTGTTATTTCATGACGAATTACGGGAACAATAGCAACAGTTGATGAGATAACCGTAATTTTAACTAACCGTAATCTATTGTTACCTGGAGCGATTGGAAACATTATGCCAGCAACATCCTTTTATACAGATGCTACCCACGATGGTCAAAATCCTAGTCCACCCTTGGATATGGGGGTAAATCATGAAGACCATGATTTACCAGTAGATGAGTTACCAGATTTAGATATCGCTGCTGTGGAATCAGAGTTAGCCAACCAAGGCAACCGCCGCAGCACAGATTTAGTTCGTCTCTATCTGCAAGAAATTGGCAGAGTCCGCTTGTTAGGTAGAGATGAAGAAGTTTCTGAAGCTCAAAAAGTACAGCGATACTTACGCTTGCGAGTAGTGCTAAGTGCAGCAGCTAAAGACGGAGACCCTATAGTCACACCCTATTTACGGTTAATTGAAGTACAAGAGCGTTTGTCCTCTGAACTAGGACATCGCCCTTCTTTAGAACGTTGGGCGACCACTGCTGGCATCAATGTATCCGATCTCAAGCCTACTTTAGCAAATGGCAAAAAACGCTGGGCAGAAATTGTTAAGTTAACAGTAGAAGAACTAGAGCAAGTTCAAAGCCAAGGACTCCAAGCCAAATCCCACATGATTAAAGCGAATTTGCGCTTAGTGGTATCCGTCGCCAAAAAATATCAAAATCGGGGATTGGAACTATTGGATTTAGTTCAAGAAGGAACTTTAGGCTTAGAACGGGCTGTAGAAAAGTTTGACCCCACCAAGGGTTATCGTTTTAGCACCTACGCTTACTGGTGGATTCGTCAAGGTATTACCAGGTCAATTGCTACTTCTAGCCGCACCATCCGCCTTCCTGTTCATATTACCGAAAAACTGAACAAAATTAAAAAAGCGCAACGCAAAATCGCCCAAGAAAAAGGCCGCACACCTACTTTAGAAGACCTAGCAATTGAGTTAGATATGACACCTACCCAAGTTCGGGAAGTGTTATTGAGAGTTCCCCGTTCTGTATCCTTAGAAACTAAAGTCGGTAAAGATAAAGATACTGAATTAGGTGAATTGCTAGAAACTGATAGCATTACCCCAGAAGAGATGTTAATGCGGGAATCTTTACAAAAAGATTTGCATAGTCTCCTGGCTGACCTCACCAGTCGAGAACGGGACGTAATTTTGATGCGTTTTGGCTTATCCGACGGTCATCCCTACTCTCTAGCAGAAATTGGCCGCGCCCTTGACCTGTCACGGGAAAGAGTCAGACAAATCGAATCCAAAGCCCTGCAAAAACTCCGCCAACCCAAGCGCCGTAACCTCATCCGGGACTATCTAGAGTCTTTGAGTTAGGGAAAAGGTGACAGGTGATAGGGAAGAGAGAAGAGGGAAGAGACAACGGACAATAAGCAATTATTCTCAATAAGGAATGATTGTTGCAAATTAAGTCCCATATTTGTTATATTCTCAATTAATGGGCTTTGTTGAGAAAATTTAGTATGACTGTCTACACAACTGGTTCACTCAAGGCAGAACTAAACGACCGTGGTTGGCGTTTAACGCCCCAACGGGAAACGATTCTACATATTTTTCAAGAACTTCCCCAAGGCGAGCATTTAAGCGCAGAGGATCTATACCATCGCTTAGAAACCGATGGTGAAGGGATTAGTTTATCAACTATCTACCGTACCTTGAAGTTGATGGCGAGAATGGGGATTTTACGGGAATTAGAACTGGGTGAAGGACATAAGCATTATGAAATTAATCAGCCCTATCCCCATCACCACCATCACTTAATTTGTGTGCGGTGTAACTCGACAATTGAGTTTAAAAACGATTCAATTTTAAAGATTGGGGCAAAAACAGCACAGAAAGAAGGTTTTCATTTATTAGATTGTCAAATGACAATTCATGCTGTTTGTCCTAAATGTCAAAGGGCGTTAATGCCAATTTAGGAGAATAGGTGACAGTGAAGAGGCAAGAGGTGAGAATTGTGAAGAATTACCAATTACCAATTGCCAATTACCCAACTACTAATTAATGAAAATAATGTGGGAATCTAAATGCGTGACTAAAGCGGGAGTCAAAAACTTCCGTTTTTGACATCACTGAGACTGATACCGTAAAACTTTTGAGCGCGGCTAAGTGCTTTTTTGGTATCTTCTGCCATCGTGCCGTTAATTTGACCTTTATAGAAACCCTTTTCATGTAATCGTCGTTGGATTTCTAAAGTAGTAAAATCGCTATTAGGTGAATTTTTCACCAAATCATATAATTTAGCCCGGGTAGTTGGGCCGGCCATACCAGTAACTTCCATTTGATACTGTTGTTGGAAACGAGTCACAGCATCAGCAGTATTAGGTCCATAGTAACCGTTTGGGGGATTTCGGATAAATCCAGCTTTGATTAATTGCTCTTGGAGAATTCTCACGGCTTCACCGCGATCGCCTAAACTAAGAGTATCTCGATTATTTAATTTTGCAGTAGTTTTGCCATCCTTAGTATCCAGTACGGCTAACTTAGCTAATGTGGATTTACCCACGATACCATCAATTTTTAGTTGATAAGCTGTTTGGAATCGTTTCACAGCATCCTCAGTAATTGGACCAAAAACCCCTGTGGGGTTGCCATAATAAAAGCCAGCAATTTTCAACTGTTGTTGTAAGACTGTAACATCTGCACCTTCATCACCTTTAACTAAAAAATCAGGATTTTTGCGCTTATTGGTAAGACGGATAATGTTGTTGGTAGAGGCTTTGGTTGTTTGGGCTGTACTGATTATTTTATTACTTGTGGATTCAATTTGGGATATCCCACTTTGTGGTTGTAAATTGTTAAGAGTATTACCTTGTTCTAGGGCAAAAACACTACTAAAACTATTTAAAATAGATACAGTTAAAGCCAGTGGCAACATATATTTCCAGGCTTTGCCAGAAAAAAGTTGCCAATTAGGGGGTGTAGTTTTTTTAGACAAAAAACCGAAGGAAATGAACTCAGTAATTTCACTTTGATTTTGGGCAAAGTCTAAATGTAAATACGCAAGATTTTCCATATCTGTTTCCTCAACTCAATTATTTTGATTCGATAGTTGCTTCCGCTTCATGGACTAGATTTCGCAGCTTATTTAGGGTTTGGGTGTTTGCATCTTGCCATAAACCGCGCTGGTTAGCTTCTAATAGTCTTTCGGCAATATCACGTAATGCCCAAGGGTTTTTATCTTGAATAAACTCACAAACCGTAGTATCTTCTAAATAGGCTTGGACAATACCCTGATACATATAATCTTCAACGCATTGGGCAGTGGCATCATAAGCAAAGAGAAAATCTACTGTGGCGGCCATTTCAAATGCACCCTTATAACCATGACGCATAACGCCGGCTATCCATTTAGGGTTAACGACACGGGAACGATACACCCTGGCGATTTCTGATTTGAGTTGGCGAACTTGGGGCGCAGATGTGTTGGCATTATCACCAAAATAGGTAGTGGGGTTTTTACCTTGAAGAGAACGCACTGCTGCGGTTAAACCACCCTGAAATTGATAATAGTCATCGGAGTCAAGTAAATCGTGTTCTCGGTTGTCTTGATTATGCAGGACAATTTGCATTTGTTTCAAGCGTTGCTGGAAAGGTTCGATAGAGGTGACAGTATTATTTTCCGTTCCCTCACCAGAAGAATAGGGGTAAGCACTCCAATTAATGTAAGCTTGGGCTAAATCCTTGTCATCTTGCCAGTTTTGGGAGGCAATTAAACCTTGGAGTCCAGCACCGTAAGCACCGGGTTTAGAACCAAAAACGCGATATTGCGATCGCTCTTGGGCTACTTCTAACAATAAACCTTCTTGAGTCCATTGTTCAGTTTCTTGACGCACTGTATCAGCGAGGGGATTTTGATCTGGCGGTTCATCTAAACGGGAAACAGCTTTTACAGCTTGATCAAATAAAGTGATTAAATTGGGAAAAGCATCCCGGAAAAAGCCAGAAATTCTGAGGGTGACATCCACACGGGGACGGCCGAGAATTGATAAAGGCAAAATTTCAAAATCTACAACTCGTCGCGCTGCACCATCCCACACCGGTTGAACACCGAGTAAAGCTAAAGCTTCGGCCAAGTCATCGCCACCAGTCCGCATGGTAGCCGTACCCCACACCGACAAACCCAGAGTTTTGGGATATTCTCCATGTTCTTGAGTATAGGTTTCAATGAGGGTTTCGGCGGCTTTTCTACCGATATCCCAGGCGGTTTCTGTGGGTATGGCGCGAATATCCACAGCATAAAAGTTTTTACCCGTGGGGAGGACTTCGGGGCGGCCGCGTGTAGGTGCGCCAGAAGCACCGCTAGGAATGTATTGACCATCCAGTCCCCGTAATAGGTTGGTAATTTCTTCGCTGGTTTTTTCCAGTGCGGGGAGAAGTTTGTCATGTATCCAGTTGAGGGTTTGGGTAAGGGGTGATTTTATTGTTTCTTCTAAACTGCACTCCGCACTACGCACTTGTAAGGACGAACGGCTATTCGCCCCTACACCCCTAGCGACTAAAAGGGCGGCTTCTGTTTCTAGGAGTTCGATAACATCACCAATGATCCGGCAAGATTTTAGCCTTGGGTATAAATGTGGAGGTAAAGAGACGGTTGTGGGGATGGTGAAGGGATGGGAAAGGGGATCTGTGAGGGGATCTAAATCTAAGCCCCATTCTTTGGCTATGGCGCGGGTAATGCCGATAGAATGCCGGTTAGGGATGCGGGCGATCGCTATAATTAAATCTCGCAGTTGTATTCCTTGGGGACATTGGCCAAATATATGTAAACCATCACGAATTTGGGCTTCTTTGAGTTCACATAAATAACCATCGAGGGAATTTAAAATTAAGGTTTCAAAGTTGGCAATGTCTTGGGGGTTGGTAATGCCTAAATCTTGATAGAGGTTTTCTTTGATGACAAGTTCTTGAATGCGATCGCGGATTGCTGGCATTCTATTAGGATCTAAACTTTCGGCTTCGTAATATTCATCAATTAAATTCTCTACTTGTTGTAATGGCCCATATAATTCAGCCCGTGTCATCGGTGGTGTTAGATGATCAATAATCACAGCTTGGGCGCGTCTTTTCGCTTGCGAACCTTCACCGGGATCATTAACAATAAATGGATATAAATGGGGCATAGGTCCAAAAGCAATTTCTGGATAACAAGTATTAGATAAGGCGACACTTTTCCCCGGTAGCCATTCTAAATTACCATGTTTGCCAACATGAACTATGGCATCAGCCCCAAAAGATTCCCGTACCCAATAATAAAAAGCTAAATAATCGTGGGTTGGTTCTAAATCAGGAGCATGATAATTTAAACTAGGATCAAGATCGTAACCTCTTGATGGTTGAATGCCGACAAAAACGTTACCAAATTGAATTCCAGAAATTGTCAAATTTTGGATTGTATCTAAAAGAGGTTGTCCCCAACGGTCAATAATTTCTTTTTGGATGATTTCTGGTAAGGTAGAAAAATATTTTTGATATTCCGCTAATGATAAACTTTGGTTTACTGGTTTCCAATCTCTACCTTCAGGATCATTAGTAACGCTAGATGTCAGAAGTGCAATTAATTCGTCTCCATTTTCTGGAGTAGTTCGACTTCCTTCGACTGCGCTCAGGACAGGTCGCTCACTACAAGTATTTCCTACTTCATAACCAGCTAAATTTAAGGCTTTGAGGATTTCCACACAACTGGCAGGAGTGTCCAATCCTACGCCATTGGCGAGGCGGCCATTGGTGTTGGGGTAATTTGCCAAAATTAGGGCTATGCGGCGTTCTTGGGGTGGTTTTACCCGCAATCTGACCCAGTTGGCAGCCAGTTGGGCGACAAATTCAATGCGATCGCTCACGGGTTCATAAACCACCACATCAGTTTCTAATTGATCATTCCGTGTTTGCAACTTTTTAAAAGACACAGCCCTGGTAATAATGCGCCCATCTACTTCTGGTAAGGCTACATTTATAGCCATATCACGAGGTGTTAAACCTTGTGTTTGTGCTTGCCATTGTTCTAAAGAACTCGCACAAAGAATTACTTGTAAAACAGGTACATTTAATTTTTCCCAAAGTTCGATTTGTGGTGTTTCTGTTTCTAAACTTGCTAGGGAAAAACTGGTAGTGTTGATTAATAATTTGACATTTTGATCATCTTTATCTGTTAATAATGCACATAATTTTTCACTTACACCAGGTTCACGTAATGAGGAAACAAACACTGGCACAGGTTGTAAATTTTTCTCAATCAAAGCTGTGCATAAAGCATCAATAACTTTAGTATTTCCTGCTAAATAATGGGCGCGATAAAACAAAATACCAACTTTAGACCGATTCTTTCTTTCTTCTTCTTTCTCCTGACTCCTCTCATACAACCCTACACGGGGGATAGATTGGGGTGGTGGGGGATTAAACTCTGTTAATAGGGCTATATCCGCAATAAATTGTAAGGAGTTACAGAAGTTTTCTATGCCACCTTCTTGAAAATATTGCCAAACTTTATTAACGATTTCTTTAGAAAGTGTAGACTTAGAGATTAAATCAGGATTAAACCCGTCGTCTCCTGGTATGACAATTAGGGTTGTACCATTACGGTGTACAATCTCTTCTATGACTTCTAAACCATAAGCCCAGTATGAACTTCCTCCTAGTAGTCTCAGAACAATGACTTGGGCAGATTCTAAAACTTCTTCACTATAAGCATCTATACTTACTTGTTGCTGTAGTTGTAATAGGTTGACTACTCGAATTGATGGAAATTGGGGGGGTAATTTGGGAACTACAGCGGCCAAGGTTTGAATGTCAGTATCGGCTGCTGTAATCAATACAAAAGGGGCTGGACTTTGTGAGATGAAACTTAAACCTTCTGACTGATTCCATCCCCCTGGTGTGGCATTTATACGGTGCATAATTGGTAATTGGTAATGGGTGATTGGTAATTGGTAATGAGGAAAAGAAACTAATTTTAATTTTTCTCCTCCGCTCCTTTGCTCCCCTGCTCCTCTGCTCCTAGTCGGTGATCGACTTGTATTGAGCTTGCGATGCCCTGAGCTAGTCGAAGGGTCAAAGTAAGCCTAACCGCCGCTGCTCTGCTCTTCATTACATTTTTGACAATGCTTGTTTTTCCTGATTTGGGTTTTTCTAAAACCTTGCCTTTGAGTCTATTTAATCAACTTGGGGAATTGTTACAAGAAATGGCTCAAGCTGCGGGGCGAGATGCTTTTATTTTAACACAGTCTGTGCTTGTAAGAGTAAAAACTCCTTTAGAATGGCAGAAGCAAAGATTTAAATTGATTTTGTCTCCAGGATTTAATGCGCTTTTGGTGGGTAATTTACAACCAACAGAAGCAGGGGAAAATGGCCGGGTAAATACCAGTTTGACATTTCACCCTGATGTGATCGTTTTATTTATATCGCAATTGGGTGAATTATTGAAATGTGATACCCACACTTGTCAAATTCTTGATCAATATCGTCGAGAGATTGCTGCTAATGATCCAACTTTGCAAAGTCAATTTACATTATTATTATTAGAATATTTTCTACCCCATTCTCCAGGCTCTATTAATATAGAATCTACCGCAGTTTGTCCCGATGTAGAAGATAGTCTAAAAAAACAAATAGCCCAAGAGCAACTTTTAAACACAGTTACTACGCAAATTCGTAAAAGCCTAGATTTGCCCGTAACGATGAATAAGACATTAGCTCAAGTGCGTGAGTTTTTGGATTTGGACAGATTAGTAATTTATAAATTTGAATATACCAAATCTAAAGCAGAAAGTATATTAATTAATTCTCAAGCCAATATAGATACCAATTATGTGCCAAGAGGTTGTGTGATTTATGAAGTATCTGCGAAAAAAGATATACCTTCAGTTTTAGATTATCAGGAAGAAAATTGCTTCCAACCTCATACACAATGTTGGCAAAAATACCGCCAAGGTTTTACATTAGCTGTTAATGATATTGAAGAAACATATCTTTTAGAAACTTGTTTATTAAATTTTCTACGAGAGGTTAAAGTTAGAGCTAAATTAGCAGCACCAATTATATTTGAAAATAAGTTATGGGGATTGTTAATTGCTCATCAATGTTATATTCCCCGTGAATGGCACGAAAACGAGAAAAAATTACTAACTGCTATTGCGGAAGAATTAGCCATAGCTATTAAGCAAACCGAGTTAATGCAATCTTTAACCCAAGAAAAACAAACTCTAGAACAAAGAGTCATTGAAAGAACAATTGCTCTCAGGGAAGCCCTCATTGCTGCGGAAGCTGCTAGTCGGATTAAAAGTGAATTTCTGGCTACTATTAGTCATGAATTACTCACACCTTTAACCTATGTGATTGGGATGTCTTCTACATTATTAAGTTGGCCCTTAGGTGAATTAAGTACCAGACAAAGAAATTATTTACAAACAATTCATGATAGTGGTGAACATTTATTAGCTATGATTAATGACATCCTCGATTTATCTCAAATTGAGGCAGGAAAAACAGTTTTACATATTTCCAATTTTTCCTTAATTAAAACAGGTCAAAATATCTTAGAATCATTAAAAGAAAAAGCTAAGGATCAAAAACTCACCTTACAATTAGATTTACAAATTAATCCCACACAAGATAACTTTACTGCTGATGTCCATAGAGTTGAACAAATTCTCTGGAATTTATTAACTAATGCAATTAAATTTACTCCGGAAGATGGAACTGTCACTTTACGGATTTGGATAGAGGATAATACTGCTATTCTCCAGATAGAAGATACAGGTATTGGTATACCAGAAGAAAAATTACCACTATTATTTGAAAAATTCCAACAACTTGATACACCCTATCGCCGACGCTATGAAGGTACTGGCTTAGGTTTAGCATTAACTAAACAACTGGTAGAACTACATCGAGGTAGAATTGAAGTAGAATCTACTATGGGAATAGGTTCAATTTTTACTGTGTGGATACCAAAACAATTAAAAGTTATAAAAGTTAAAAATGACTAATTTAAGCAAAGGATTAATCGTTTCCTGTCAAGCACCCGTAAATTCTCCATTACATGATCCCTATGTAATTGCCGCTATGGCACAAGCCGCAGTTAAGAATGGGGCTGTAGGCGTAAGAATTGATACCCCTAGCCATATTCAAGCAGTGGGAGAAAAGGTACAAGTACCAATTATTGGACTATGGAAACAAATCATCACAGGTTCTGATGTATACATTACTCCCTTGTATTATCATGCTGTTGCTGTAGCTCAAGCCGGTGCAGATATTATTGCCATAGATGCCACTACCAGAAATCGTCCTGGTAATGAAAAGTTAATAGATATTATTACTTCAATTCACGAAAAATTAGAGAAGCCAGTGATGGCAGATGTAGATACTTATGAAGCGGCAAAATTAGCTGTTGATGCCGGTGCGGATATTGTGGGAACAACTCTATTTGGATACACCGCCGCAACTCAAAACTATTCTCCTCCGGGTTGGGAATTACTCACCCAAATAGTAGACAATTTAGATATCTTTGTAATTTGTGAAGGTGGTATTGCTTCCCCAGAAATGGCGAAAAAAGCCTTAGATTTAGGTGCTGATGCTGTTGTTGTTGGTGGTGCAATTACGGGGATTGATTTGTTAGTTAAGGCTTTTCATTCGGCATTAGAAAATTAAAATGTTAGTAAGAATTCAGGTAAGGTAAAAAGCTTTTTGAGAATGTACCATTGTCACTGGAATGTTCAGTTTTGGGGCGGCGGATTGAACATCAAAGGTGAGAAAATGTTCTCTGGACATGATCGCAAACTGATTAGTATAGTTTGGGACTCCGGCTCTTGATGTACCATAGTAATCGTATAGTTCTGGGGTTGTCATGGCGGCTTCACCTTCCAGTGATACAGCAGGTATGGTTAATACCTCTCCAGTGGTTTGATAGTGTTGACGCGCCGCAATACCCTGTTCTACTTTGCTATTAAACCCTGATGGATCTTTTTGCTGCATTTCTGCCACATCTCGATAATAACCGGCGATCGCTCCTACCCACTTAATTTTCGGATTGTTCACAGCCGTCCAAGCAATGTATCCTGCACCTAAACAAATTCCTACTGCTCCAATTTTATCACCATCAATATCATCGCGCTGAGATAGATAGTTAACCGCTTGACTCAAATCCTCGATTTTATGTTGATAATATTCGTACTGGCGCGGTTGCCCTTTGCTTTCACCATAGTGACGATGATCTATAGCTAATGCAGCAATACCCCGTTCTGACAAGGCTTTAGCATAAACACCCGTGACTTGTTCTTTAACGCTGGTCATGGGCCCACCCACAATTACCGCCGGTACAGGGTAATTATTGGATTCAGGTAGATATAAGTCACCGATAACGCGATGATTTTCGACTGTAAATGATATAGTTTCTTTTAACATAGCAAAGGCTTTGAGTTAATGGGCGAGGAGGGAATCGAACCCGCAACCAATTGATTAAGAGACACACTCACCACACTTTACCAATACAAAAACCACTAAGTTCACTTAGTGGTAAGAATTATTAATTTTTATTATTTAAACTTTGGTGGCTGTGGTCTATCAGGTTTTTCCATAGCTAAATCAAAAGCTCTTTGGTGTGCTTTATCGGTAATCCATGTATGGTAAAGGTTTGAATGTACGGCTAAACTGTGTCCCATTTGCTTGGCTGCCAATGAAATATCAATTCCATATTCAAGCGTCCGAATTGCCCAAGCGTGGCGTAAGTCATAAACCTTGAAAGGTAATCCATCATTTCTTCTAAATCGTTGACTGACCGTGCCACCAATATCCGAATTGCTTCGATTTAAATTAATGTCGGGAATTTTGACGTTTGTTAATTCAAACTGGTCAAACCATTCGGGGTGAAATGGCCATACTTTTCGATATCCAGTTTTACCGCCCAGCACGGTAATTATGCGATCGCCCTTTTTCAGTCTGTCCAAATCAAGAAAAAAGACTTCATGATTACGTAAACCGTATGTAGCAAGAACCCCAAAAACCCATCGCCATTTAGGATCTTCAATTTCACCATAGAATTCAACGATTAATTTGTCAGAAGGTAGGTCACGAGGTGTTCTACTTTTTGGACTGTAATTACCTGAATATGGCGATGGGTCAAATTCTAAATTCGCAAATTTAGCCAGAAGCCCAAGCACTAAACAGAATCTTTTACGAGTTCTGGTGTCTGGCTTGGTTGCTAAAATTGATTGTTTCAAGATTTCAGCATCCAAAATTTTATCAATGGGTAAAGTTTTAAAAACTGTATGATATTCAACTTTCCAAGTCGTCTCAGTTTTAAAATTTTGCTGTTTCCTTGAAAAATAATCTTTTTTAAAATCTGCTACCCAATCACCAATGGTTTTTGATTCTTCTACATCTATGGCTAGATAATCATTCCAATTAAAAATATTTTCATCTAATTGAAAACTAATTTTTTTGGCTAATCCTTCGGCTATCTTTACCCCTGATTGATTAGCACTAGCTACACTGATTCTTTGTTGATAGGGTTTATTTTTCTCTGAATTTGATTTTGGTGGTAGAGTGCCACGGAGGCATAATTTACCCCCAATTTGCTCAATTTTTAGCCTGACGTGGTTACTTTTTAGCCGTCCGTTGGCTTCTTTTATTCGTTGTTCAATATCACTCATTACCCATCAACTCCTTGTACTCCGAAACAGCATTTCGGTAAGCATCGTTGTCTCCAGGCTTTGCCCCCCAAAGGATTCTGATGATTTGAGTCTGGGAGAATTTCATTTCGTTTCGGTATCTATCAATTTCCTCTAAAATCTCATTTCGGGACATTCCGAAACGCCCGAAACGCCTTTCTTTGTCGCCTGAAATGCCTGGTATACGCTCGTTTCGTTCGTTTCGCCACAACCCCGCGGCCGTTTCGCCAAAATCAAAAATTGTTTTCCATTCAGGAACAGGTATTGGGCTAAAATCACCACCTGGATACTTAATTTCCCAACGGCGTTTACTTTCCTTTGTTGGGGATATGCAATGAACCTCAAAAAATGAATCATCCCTGGTTTTAGCCATTCCCTTACTGTTCCCTAAAGTTTCCAAGGTTCTGCCATGGCTAATAAAAATTACATTCAAATAAATTTTTCTGTTGTCAGATAAGCAAGCCTTTACGAATTCGCTGGAATGTTTACACCTATCTGTATAATTGGTCATTTCTTCAGCCACAATAGTAACCTTACCTAATTGTTTAACGGCTTCTATTCCATCACTTCTTAATAATTTATAGCGGCGAATACATTCTTCAAAATACCATTTCATGCAGTCATCTATGGCTTGGTAGTTCATGCCATCGCCAACTACTTCTAGTCCATCCCATTGATTTTTGGCTGCATGAGGATCGAAAACTAATACTCTATGTCCTGACTCTTTCCTGGCTTTAATAATGTAGCCGGCGAGTGTTGTTTTCCCAGAGCCTTGACCGCCCCAAATTAATAAACAGTGGTAATCAATGGCTGCATCAAACCAATTACCAATTACTGGCAATTCTTCACCGTCAATTTTATCTCTAGGGTCAACAGTCTTATCTAATGTTTGTGTTCCCGATAAATACGGTGTTTTTTGGTTTCTGATAAAATTTACATAAGCCGTTTTTTGTTCCTCACTCATCCCTGCGGTTTCAGCTTCAAAAAGAGTTTCGGCAACTTCCATCTGGGTTAATTTGATTTCAACTTCTCCCAGCAGTTCAGCCTGTTGAATGATAACAGAGTTATCAGTGGCTGATAACTCCAAATCTCTGGCCACTTCCATTAGCTCAATTTGTCCAGACAATTCAGCGATCGCTAAACCTTGAGAATCAGCTAGACCATCCCATTTTGATTTCTGCTTTTCATTGAACTGAAGTTGTCTAAACATCCAACCAGCTAAGGCGAAGCTCACAAAACCTATCCCAGCCTGAAATGGCTTGACTGGATTAGTTGGCATCTCAAACCTTTTTAAAATGATGAGCTTTGACCGTCCCGATTGTCCCCACTGTTCCCAGTGGTAAGGAGTCATTCTGAATGTCCTGTTATTTTTGTCAGCACAGATTTCACCGTTCGGAGATTTGAGGCAAAAGTAAACCCGTGGTGATAATGTTCCTTGCCATGCGAATGCACTGCAAACAATTCCAGAAAATAAAGCGGCTGCAATAATTCCAGCCCGATTGTCAAATGATAATTTTGAAAGTTGATTCGCAATATCTGAGGTTTGAGCTTTGGTTAAATTTTGGTGATCATCGTTGATAAATTTCATCTCATTCCTATTCCTCCAAAAACCCATAAAACAAAAAATTTAATTCTTAATTCCCACTTCTTGAGGAAAGTTTGTCTGTTGTTAATGCCACCAGGTTTTAGCCAAACCGACTTATGGTGAACCGAACATTTATCAGAACTTCGCCCGTAGGTATTGCTGTGGCATCTTGCACAAACACCAACTACATCCCATCCTGGAATCTCAAAACCAGCTATTGATGCTTTGGGTGAATGAATCAGGAGTAATCCCAGTACACGGCGGAAGATTGACCTTTTATATTTGAGGTGATGGACGATGGTGGCTTTACCATGTAGTGGGTTATTTGTGCATCTGGGTTGCATTTTCCGAACTCTCTTTGCTGTGCTACTCCAGTTGTCGGAATATTCAAATTTATTCATTTTCCCTTCAAATTCAATAATTTTGTGGTTCCAATTCGCAGGAATAAAAGTAGAACTGCTATAACTAATCCGCTTGTCCATCCCGGTAAAGTTTCCTGCTTCTGGTAAATTGCGGCTAATTCTTGATTTGCTGACTCAACAGAATTTTTTGCTTCCCACCACTCCCCAACAGGTTCGGACAGGGAACATAGACAACTTAATGAAGCCGCGCCCCCAACCATCGCAACTGAAAAGGATTTTTCCCCTATGGCAGTGGCGGTAAAGTAAAAATGACAAGTGCCAACGGCTAAAAGCAACCCCATCGGGTGAACCTGTAACAAGTGGAAAGTAAATATAATTGTTGAATTCAGTGCTGTTCCTGCGGCAATTTCACAAGCGTTACCAGCCCGTCTGAAGGTTCGTTCTCTATTGTTCTCCTGTACTAATTGTTGTGGTTTACATTGTTGTTGCTTGTTATCTTCCAGCCCTTTAAAATGAAAAGGGCTGGTGTTAGTTGGTTGTGCATTCCTTACTAACATCAGCCTCTCCTAAGAAATTATGATTAACCAATTTTGACTTTTTCACTGGGTGGAGAATCGCCACGAGTTCCATGTTTCACTCGCTGCATAAGTGAAAGGCGCTTTTCTCTGACAGATGATGCAATAGCTTGACGTTCTGATTGCACTTTTTCTTTGCTGGTAATATCACCAATCTTGTTTTGGTGACGGAACAATTCAGCCTGTAAGTCATGTTGTAATGTAGTGGCTATTTCCCTCAGTGCGTTTTGTCGTTTAGTTTCAATTCGGGTTTGGTCACTCCGATCTTGAGCATCAATCACCTCCATCCCCGCGCCAAATTCAGAATCTAATTTTCTAATTTTGGCGATTGAACTGGCAACTTTAGAACCAAATTGTTTTCTTAACTCTGACCATTTAACTTGACCATCTGACATCTTTTCCATAGCATCAAAATACTTTTCAGCATTTGACAGGAATGAGTCTACATAAGAAGCCATTTGATCAGAGTCATTCGCCATATCGGCGAATTGTTCTAAGTTGGAAACATCACATAAATAGTCGAGGATATTTTCCTCCACACCGCCCCATTGACGGGCTTTTTTATCTATGTTTTCGGAGTATCCGAATGTGGGGTTAATTATGCGAAAATCCATTATTTCCCCCTCAGTACATTATCAAAAAGCCATTGTTCAATCTGTTCTTGAGAAAATGAAAGGAGCATTTCAGCCGCACGTTGTCCTACTTTAGTCATCCATTCTTCCTTGTTTCCACCGAAATTAAAAGCAATTTGTTCAGCGAATATGCCATAGGCTACGGCATAGAATAAGGTTTCTTTACTAACAGAACGATAACGTTTTACTCTCCTTCCTGACCCTCTGTGTAGGATAACTTTAGCTACTTGAGTTTTTAGCATTACCACCAATCTCCATAATGTTCATTAAGCTGGTTTATCATGTCATCATAGACAGAATACTCCCCGCAGACATAAGACAGGTTACAGAGTATAGCCATCTCTGCGTAATTGATAAAATGTTTTAATTCCGTGGGAAGAATTAAGTAGCAGATGCCACCAAATAATGTTTTATTCATTTTTCTCCCTGTCTAACAAGTTGATTAATGGCGGATCATTGGCAGGCTTGTTTAGGTGATAGATTAATAAATCAGCAGCCTCTATTGCTAGAATGGCGTAACCTGATGGGTTATAATCATCAGGGTCAAGTGATGGACTCGATAATATTCCCTGCAATGCTTGAATTGCAAAATATTCTCGCTTGGTTAATCCAGGTTCACTGATAAATGATCCGTCATCTTGTTTGCTACTGTAAGGTAATGCTGCATCATCTTTTCTAGTTTGCATTTTCTCTTTCTGTAATAACTGAATGGATAAAAGGGACTAAAGAAAACAAGATTGATTGGTTTAGAAAACCAAAGTCTTTAGTTTTTTCTTCCAGAAAAGCTCCAAAGATTTTTTTGTGATCTTCACTGGCGCAAGTGCCGGCGCAAAACGCGAGGACATTAAGTAACTCTCGCTTGGTTAACTGTTGTAAGAAACTCCCGAATTTTGATTCTATTGATTGAATCTGTTTATAATGCTGTGATTTTCTGGGAAGCGAGACATAGTATCCAAGTGGTTTGGTCATAGGCATTTTCCAAGGTTATCGGTTGTGACGGGAAAACCCGTCACGTTGAATATCAAAAATTATTCTTCTGTATCATCTTCTTCAGGTTCAGATTCATCAGAAGAAATAATTACATCCCCGTTTTCAACTCGAATTGAATTGGCATCTAAAATAGTGCCTTCGTGTTGAATTTTAATAACTTCGTCATCGGCAACGTCATCAATTGCCGTTACTAATTCCTCAACTGTAATTGTCATGTTTTCCTTTTTTAGTTACTACGTTTTTGGGTTAGGTAATCGCCAGAACTCTTGTATTACAAGGCTGGTAACTTACTACAAATTATTCAGTTGTCTGTAACAAACCCCATCTCTCGCGCTGGTTTTGATGGGTGGCCTTACCCGTTCGTGTTGATTGCCCCGGTTTATATAGGTGTCCTGATGGGGTGAAACATTTAGCAGGTAGTGGTAATACTGCTATCAGCCTATGGGTTGATGTTTCACCAAGTTCAGGAGGGAGCGAGTAAAAAAAGTATTTGCATACCCTTTACGATAATGCTATGATAAACGTACCCAAATCAAAATGTCAATAGATTAGGGTATGCAATTTTTAATTGGGTATGTAAAATAAGGAATTATTGTGGAACAATCAAGAGATGCCACCAACAAAAACATCAGCAGCAGACGTAAAGAACGTCTCACTAAAACTCAGCGAGAAGGACTGGAATACCTTCCTATTAATAGCTCGATCCTTGGGGATAAAGAGTCGCTCGGAACTCGTGACACAAATAGCACAAGGGAAAATCCCACTTGGAAACTTACCCCAGTCAGAGACACAACTGCTGGGAAAATCCTAGAGCGCCTAGAAGCATTAGAAGCTCAACATTTAGAGTATGTTCATTCCCACCAAGCCCGACTAGAGGCGCGGTTGGGAGAAAGTAAGCAATCTGAGGAAGAATTCAAAAAAGAGTCAAACCAGATCAAGAGTGATATTTATCATCTGGCAGTAGCTCAACAGAATAGTAATGGGAATGGACATCAATAAGGAGGTCGTTTAGGCGATCGCCTTTTTTTGTGCATAGGGAAAAAGATATATATCCAAAATATATTTTCCCTACAACTGTAAAAGATAGGTCTGACTCACCACCATCCACCACCTCCTTACACAGTAAGGGTTTCACC
>JACCDP010407592.1_pt1 | contig 19989 bp, 15 predicted proteins | sample 7445841 | NCBI WGS metagenome assembly JACCDP01 (sample SAMN15323441, study PRJNA562643) | freshwater metagenome | isolation source: river surface water | place: USA:Blue River Watershed | collected 2017-08-17
AGTTTGAGTTTCTGGATTTTATTGTAGTTCGCCTTTTCTTGCCGCATAAACCACACATTGTCATCATCAGTAATACTCTGCATAATAATTTCCAATATAATTCCCAGCGCGACTTTTGTCATTTTTATCGTTATATCAGCTTCATATTCCACATTTATGTGCGCATATTTCAAAACATTATTTAACAAGGTAATAATATCACCCTTCGCCTCATTCATCAAGTATGCACCCGGATTATTCCGCTTCAATAACAATTGCTTGATTTTGAACACGGGAACACCCGTTTTGAATCCACCAAAGAATCCCACAATTTTGGGGAAATCGCCAGGTTCAACGTAAAATCGAGCCCGAATCACCGGGTCAAATGTCTCGTGTTTATATGGCATTTCCTTCCAATTCTCCAAATCGAACAATATATTGTCATCATTGTTGGCAATCAAAATGCCGCGAATACCTTCCATATCAAACACCAAATATTCAAAATAAGCCAATATATGCTTTTCCAAATCAGTGGTCTTCGGCGATTTGCTAAATGCCCATTTTGCCAATATTATGCGGTCTTTGAATTCAAGTGTATTGAGCGCGTGGTTCCATATATACAGCGTGAGTGCGGGGTTCTCAATATTGTGTAGTTGCGCCAACATTTTTATCGCCGTATAATCCATCATATCTTTCGGCTTTTTCTTGGTAGACACGGCCTTATAATTGCTCATATGATTGTACCAGTCTTCATCGTTCGACTCGATTTCAATCGGTTCGCCAATCGCCCTCGTAACCAGCATTTCAATTTCGCTAATAATTCGCCGAGCCTCTAAATCTTCTCCAATTATTGGTTGGATTGTGGCTGGCTGCATATTCGCGGCATCGTACTGTACTTCGCGAATCGTATTCGGTATTCCCAGCCGCACCTTCTCCGCCTTTACTTGAACTGGCACCATCGAATCAAACACCGACGAATGTGGGTCGGTCACCTCTACCGGTTGAAACAAATAATATTTGTCGCGATTCACCAGTCGCCCAACGCGCCCATATTTGTCGGTAAATGTCATAATCGGGTTCTCAATCAGTTCCGTGAGCGCAAAATACAAATCATATTTCGACGGCATACCCAGCATCTTTTCGAGCGCATCAAAGTGTAGCGCGATTTCGCGCCCAATGAGAGCACTAATCCGGTCCATCATCTTCTGGATAATGAACGAGCTGGGTTTCGTAATAACATATCCCTCTTTCGGCGCCTCTATTTTGTTTTCCGGAAAACACTTGTAATCGCAGTCATCCATATAATCGCACGCATACGATTTCGATTTATCACCCACCAAGAAATATTGGGGCTCGTCCATTGTAGATGAGCGAATCAAAACATTGCCGTTCGCCTCCATATTCACGTCAGTGAAATTGGTTTGCGAATGATTAAGCACGCAGTCCACCGACACGGTTTTCAGGAGACGCGTCACCTTGCCTATCATCTGCGCTTTCTTCTCCGCATAACGATACAAATACAAGTCCGCGCAAAATGCGTCGCCATCCGGAATGGCCGAGTGTAAGTATATTTCCACATTCCTCTCTTCAAAATCCAACCCACAATGACTTTGGTTGCGCACACCGCGCCCAATAATTTGCTCGATGCGGTTCAAATTGTACCACGGGTCCAAGATGTGGACTTGGCGCACATATTTGAAATCGAGACCCTCCGATGCCGCGCGCGAAATGAGGATGACGCGCACCAATTCGCCATTCTTATTGGCTTCGCTTGTGGCATATTTGATATCCGCCGCATTGTTTTGCGAGAAAAACTTGTCCCCCGATAAAATCATATATTTCGCCTGATTGAACTTCTTGTTCGCCGCAGGGTCGGCGGGCATCATCGTGGTCGCATCAATTGGCACCGAATCAATTGCGCCCGGTTTGAAGAGAGGCGTCGCCGTCTGCGACGTCCCATATCGCGTAAATCCCATTTCCTCTAATGCCAGCGAAACTGCCACGATTCCACCATCAATATATTGCGTATAAACAATAATAATACCGCGCGATTTGCGTATAGTGGAACAAATGTCCGCAATTTTCGAGCTGTAATTTGGCAATTCAGTTTCGTGAAATATACGGGGCACGCCCTTTTTATATTCGTAGTTGTATTTGCGGAACTCGTACGTCTCCCCCTTCTTCTCGCTCTTTTCCACAAAAGACATATTGTTGGCAAGTCCTTCTTTGCCGATGAATGCGTCGGTGTTATTCACGCGATGAAATGTCATTATCAGGGCTTGTAGAGGCATTTGTAGTTGCGCATATCCGTAGTTCTCATCCTCCATATCGATTTCACCCGATTCGCCAATATAATTCTTGATGACCATTTCATACGATTCTTGTTGATAGGGTCGTAGATTGGTATAATAGAGTTTGTTGATGATACCGGTCGCTTTGTCGGCCGCGCGTGCCTCATTTTCTGGCGCAAATGCGTCTGGATAGATGCGAAAAGGGAATGTATATGGATTTTCACCGCGCACATAAGACACGTATCCATTGAGCTTTTGTCGCAACAAATCGGGGTTGCGCATTTCGCCATCGGCGGAAAACACATCTTCGTAGGATATGGTCGACCGGCCATCATTGATATTTAGCAAATTACAGAGCCATATGATTTCGCGCGGCGAATTATACATCGGCGTGGCGGACAGCAAAATGAACCGCAGATTCTCGGCGTGCGTGGCGATTTTCAGCAATAATTTGGCGAGTCGTTTGTCTTCTTTGGTACAATTGTGGACCTCATCAATGACGATTAATCGGTTGCTGTAATAACGACTAATATTTTGTACCTCTATTTGGTCGTGATTTGGATCATCTTCATCAATGGATTCGTACACGTGTTCGTGAATATTATTGGCGAATTGTAAATAGCCTTTGAACTCGTAGCTCGTGTTGATGATTGTCCGGGCGTGCGAAATGATTTTTTCGCGGGTCATTTTGGCGCCAACCGGATTTATTTCGCGAATCAGTTTGTTGCCGATACACGACCGACTCGACCAGGTTTCGGTAACAGGGTCTTGTTCTAAACGCCTCTCATCGAATAATTGGAGACGGAAATTGTCTTGTACGTTTGAAGATGCAATAACAATGATTCGTTGGGTGATGCCGATGCTTTTCATATAGTCGCGCATTTCTTCGGCAATACCGATGGCCGAACACGTTTTTCCGGAACCGAGGCCGTGATAAAGTAAAATACTTTTGTAGGGGGTGTTTTGGGAGATGAATGTTTTGACAAACAACTGGTGATTTAGCAATTCGAACTCGGGGTTTTTACAAATAAGATTCGATGTTTGTTTAAGAGGTTTCGTAATGTCGGCGACGTAGTTGAGAGATTCGAACTCGTTTCGGTGGGCGATTTTCTGGTTGAAATAGGGGTCATCAAGAGAGGGATACAAATAACTTGGATTCGAGTTGTTAAGTGGTGCTTTTGGTTCATCCGCTTTTGTAGGTTCCGCTTTTAGCTCTTCCGCTTTTGGTTTCTCATCAACTTTTGGTTTCTCATCCGCTTTTAGCTCTTCCGCTTTTGGTTCCTCTAATATCTTCTCATCCGCTTTTGGTTCTTCCGCGTTTGCCTTTTTCTCTTGCTCAATACGTTTTGCTTCTAATCGCAATTCCCTCTTCGCTTTGCGCCTTGCCTCATCATCCGCAATCATCTTCCTACGTCTCTCTAAGTCATCAACTTCATCTGCTTTCGCTTCATCTGTCGATTGGCCCGTCAACGTTTTAGCAACATTCATAATCGAATCCATAAGAGAGGGCTCTTTCTCAGCAACAACAGCAACACTCTTATTCTTTTTCGTTTTTCGTTTTTCCAATTGTTTGCGTTCTTCCTCAGCCTCTAATCTATTTTTGTATTCTTCTTCGGTCAAACATTCATCCCCATATTTTTTATATTTACGTGTGCCATTTTTACACCTAGATACGCGTGGCTGTTCCATATATGTATAATATACAAAGATACATATATTATTTACGCAAATGTATTCGTACAATTTGTTAAAACGATATTAATATTGGATAGAATGCGTTTTTTTTCTAAATTGTATGGCCGTATTGCGCTAATACTGTCATTGAATGTTTTCCACTCGATTTTACTTATTTCAGTCTTGTCAATATTAAACAAATCGCCATTGTTGCTCATATTATAATCGACATACATCAAGAAATAACGATGCTTATATGACTTGTAATTGGACCCCATAAAAATCTCCTCGAATGGAGCCAAATTGTTCACGATGAACGATATATTCTTGTTTTTGAATCCGGTTTCCTCGTAAAACTCTCTTAGTGCGCAATCGATATCGCTTTCATTGTAATTGCGCCGGCCTTTTGGAAATCCCCATTCGGGTTCGTCCCATGATTGTGTACACTCATCGATCATTGTTTCGAGTGAATAGAATGATGTGGTGGAGCCTCTGTATCCAGCATAAATACCGGTGCGCAGTTGATTGAACTTTTCGCGAGATACGTGTTCCTCTGATTTGAAACGAGAATTAGATGGGTCATCATGAGTGTGAGCGTTAGCGGAACCCAGAGCGTTAGCGGAACCCAGAGCGTTAGCGGAACCCAGAGCGTTAGCGGAACCATGAGCATTCGCGGAACCTGTGGAACCATGAGTGATAGCATTCGCGGAACCCAGAGCATTCGCATTAGCATTCGCCAAACCCAATTCAACTTGTATTCCCTTCGACCATTTAGTGAGCCCCGGCGGAGCCCCATACGGACATATTTCCTTGTCCCACACCATTTTCCAAATCTCATCAAACGACTTCGTTCTCAACATATTCTTCTCATAATTCGTCATTTGCGAAATCATATTCATAATGTAATACTTGTTATTCACCGAATACTTACCCCGAATAAAATCCATCAACCCCAAACTGTCTTTGCGACAAATCATCAAATATTCGATTACTTTTGTTTCCGGATGCTTCCGGTAAGCAATAATACCATTACTCGTAATCGGCATTTTACACTGATAGAATGAGTGCCCGCGCTTACCACAATTATTACAACTCATAATTTCAACCTCTACACATATAAGTCATCGTGTTTCTAAATAGTTATACGAAAGAATCAAACAATGAATATATGTCATCAATATATTATTGATGTCAGCCAAAGTATGGGGCCCCCATTATTGGTTTTTCATGATGTCGGTCGCATTATCTTATCCCGATTTCCCTAATGATATGACCAAACGCAAATATTACGATTTTTTCATGAACTTGCCGATTTTCATTCCCGACCCCGATATGGGGAATCAGTTTAGCAAAATGTTGGACAAATATCCATTAACCCCCTATTTAGGCAGCAAAGATTCGCTCATTCGCTGGGTAGTATTCATACACAACAAATACAATGAGATGCTGGGTAAGCACGAGATATCATTGGATGCGGCGATGGCTGCGTATTATGACAATTTTATCCCGAAACCCGTCTATTTACATCACCAACTCAAAATGCGTCGATATTGGATCCACGCGGTCTTCATATTCCTCTGTTTTTGTCTAATTTTGTGGTTATATTAATAGGCAAACACCAAATCTTCATCGACATAAAATATATACTGAATGCGTATTGAATTGTTGATTATGTTGATAACCGGATTTTTAGTGGCAAACGTTTACACCGACGGCAAATATTGGAAACTGCTTCAAACAAACCAAAAGTATTATAAAATGGCGGGAATCGCATTGGGCGGGCTAATGATGATAATATTGTTCAAAAAGTTCCCCGGGAGGGCACAAGATATTATTCGCGGGTCGAACGAATACATCAAATATTTGCCGATTGATCGCGAAACCTCCTCTATGTTGAGTCCAATATTGGACTTCACCGCCAAACAAAACATGTATTATGATACGGATGATGTTTCGTTTCCGATTTTGTCAACGGCGGCGGCTGCGCCGCCTGGTTCGATGGAGAGGCTTTCGCGTTCCGGAGCCGCCTCCGGCGGCGTCAAAGCCACCAAACGCTCCGTAAGTGAGACCAAGAAAAAGTTCGTCGCAAGCAGTCAAAACTGGAAATGCGGTGAATGTAAAGAGCAATTGTCGGCGTGGTTCGAAGTGGACCATAAAGTCCGCCTGGAATATGGCGGAAGCAACCACATCGATAATTTAGTCGCACTTTGCCGAGAATGCCACGGGCGCAAAACCACGATGGAGAACTTGTAAATCCCAAAAAAATCGCACACTATTATAAATGGCGTTTTTAGACAGCGCGATCAACGCAATATCATCGAACCCCATCATTTTCGGCACATTCATATACCTCTTTGTTCTGTCTTTCTTCCTCAAAGACAAGTTCGAAAAAAACGCATTATTTTATGTGTTTATTATTGTGGTGCCTCTCTTATTTGCGATTTTATACACTTATTTCCAGGAGTTTATATCCACACTCACCAATATTTTTGAGTTCGGTTCTTCGATGTTTACGTTAAAGAACGTATTGATATTAATAGGCGCGATTTTGGCAATATATTTCTTGAATACACTCAGCCTCTCCACATACAGCATATTAGCTCTCCAATATTCCGGTATAATTGTTGGTGTATTAATAGCGATGGTATTCTTGTCAATGGTGTACAAAATCAACCAGTCATACATATACAATATGAAAGGTATTAGCGGATTCATCATCAACTTCATTTTATATATTCCTTGTTTAATATCCGATTTTGTCGAATACTTATACGGCGAGTTTGCCACTACACCCAAAATCGTGTACATTTTATTTGTGATTGAGTTGATTCTCATCCTCCTCTATTTATATTTACCGCGAATCCTGAAAAACATGGAACGAGAAAGCGGTAAAATCATCGTGGACAAACCGACGCGCATCAATACGAAAAAGGATGTTTCGAACTATATGGATTTACAGAAAACCGAGCCTGAACTTACCGAGACATTAATCATTCGAAAAAAATACGCACTGTCGATGTGGGTTTACGTGGTGCCTATGCCGTCGAACCATATTCCCTATAATGGAGAGGCGACCATTTTATCATTCGCCTCTCACCCCAAAATCGTATATGATGGATTGAAGAAGAAGTTCGTCATTTATTACAATGATACCGATAAGGATGAATTTGACGCCCCATTGGAGAAATGGAACCATATTTTGGTGAATTATGACAAGGATAGCATTGATATGTTTTTGAACGGGGAATTGAAGACGACGGTTAAGCGAAAGAACGAGACATTTTCGGTGGGTGATATAATGACAATCGGGCAAGAATCAGGGCTCCAAGGAGGTATTGCCAAAGTGGTATATTATGACACGCCTCTATTGGCCTACGAAATCGGTTCTATTTACAGGACTAACAAGGATGTGGTCGGAATCGAATAAATATATCCAAACAACATATATATATGTTATTTGGTGGAGTAGGAACAGATTTGAATAGCGCATTTCCCGTAATTAAAGAAACTATACCGGCATCACATTTAGGATATCATACCAATAATCGTTATGATGGATTTCCGCCTCTAATGAGTGATGGACGGTCGGTTATTGCTGGGACCCGGTCGGAGACTTTACTTCAAAACACTATTTTGAAGGAGATGATGGGTAAATCCGATTTGTCATCGTCGGCTATCAACAATGCTCAATACCGCGAATATATGGTGAAGAATGCCCGCCAAATTATGGAAACGGATTTTCGAAATGCCAGTAATGATGTTGGATATTATGAGAGGTTTGTTGACCAGATTCGCGCGGATAATGCGGGTGTTGTTGGCGCACCTCTAATGTATACATCGGTAGATGATAACCGAAAAACATTGGGCTACACCGAAAGCGATTTGAAGTCAATATATTTAACAAGAGAGGAACTAGATGCGCGTAGAATGACGGCGTCGTTTACACCTAGCAGAAAATAAGTATGTAAAAGGTTTATAGCTTTTCATAAACGCAAAAGATTTAACGCGAATTATTATATTTACGAGAAAAATCGAAATATAATATATATGTCAGAGCCGCAGATTACCAATCCAAAATATGCTGAACATATAAAAGAGATTGAGGACTTTATTACAACAACTATTATTCCATCCGGCGTTCCAATATTAGAAGATAAAGATATTCCAGTAAGTGGAAAACAGCTTCCATCAGGCGCAAATGGAACAGGTTATATTTCAAGCGATGAAAAATATGCCATTAAAAATATTGATTATGGGGAAATGATAAAAAAGGATAGTTTCGTATCTGTAAATGGAATTAAAGAATCACTGAATAATGAAATTATTAATTATCACACTATTTCCGATAAATGCCCCAAATACTTCTGTAAATTTTTTGGCTATAAATATAATTCTGAAACCCACATTTTAACTATTAAAATGGAAAATTGCGGTGAAGATCTGTTCGATTTTTATACTAGTGGAAGAAAACCATACCCAGAATCTTGGACTGTTGTAAATCATATTTACCAACTATTAAAAATTTTGGAATGTTTACACAAAAATGGTTTTGTCCATTTTGATTTGAAATTAGAGAACATTGTTATAGACAAAAATGGTATTCTCAAACTGATTGATGCGGGTTCACTTACTAATACAAATGATTCTAAATTTCCAAAAGTAATTGTTAGAGGCACATCTAATCATATGGCACCAGAACTAAAAACTATTTTAGCAAAGGAAAATGGGCCATACATAATTGATAATGATATACGATTAAAAGCGACGGATATTTATTCGTTAGGAATAATACTTATATCAATGGTTTTTAATCCGAATATTGGTTTGAATCACATATATGAAGATGACAATAATGAAGATGACAATAATGAAGATAACACAAAAAATAAAAAAATAAAATACAATAATGTATTTTTGTCGTGGCAAAACACATATAATTATAGTTATAAAGCTATTGTAACTATTATAAATAATAGATTTAAATATTTTTTCGGCAATGACATAAAATTCGAGCATTTTTTTAGTAATAAAATTATAGAACGTCTTACTATCCAAGAACTACTATCAATGTTCAATGAAAAAAGGGAAGCTGACAAAATAGAATATGAAAAACATAAAGCTCACATACAAAAAATGGAAGATGAGAGAAAAAAACTGGAAAGTGGACCATTAAAGAGATACAATAATCCCCCAAATGGGGTTTTAAATTTATCCTATATCAATAAAACCAATGATTCTAGACCCACAAAAAAAAGTCGCAGTGAAGGTGGTAACAAGAGTAAGAAACCCAGACGAAAGCGCAATAATAAGTCAAAAAGACGCCAACAAAAATCTCATTCCAATTAGAGGTTTGAATTCAATATATTTAACAAGAAATGAAATAGATGAACCTAAAAAAATCGAAATATAATATATATGTTCTCAACTGAGTCCAATAAACACGGGTTCACACCTGTACAAGCAGAATATATACGTCAAATTGATGTATTTATTAGAGACAATATTGATCCAATATTAGAACCGCAACATATAATATTATCAGAAACAGAGATTCCACCAGAAACTAATAATAAGTTTCCGTCAAGTACGTTTGGAACAGGTTATATTTCAAGTGATGGAAAATATGCGGTTAAAATTATTAATTTTGTAAAATATGTAAAACGAGATAGACCCATAAACATGAATGGAATTAAAGAAGCAGTTTATAGTGAACTTATAAATTATCACGCCATTTCCGAATTATGCCCTAAGTATTTCTGTAAATTAATTGGCTATAATTATGATTATGACGACCACATTTTAACTATTGTAATGGAAAATTGTGGAATAGATTTGTATGAAATGTATAGCATTGAAGATAACAAACCCAAAGATAAAAATGTTATTCGAGATCATATTTACCAACTATTAAAAATTTTGGAATGTTTACACGAAAACAATTTTGTCCATTTTGATTTAAAATTAGAGAACATTGTTATAAAATTAGAGAACATTGTTATGGATAATACTGGTATTCTCAAACTAATTGATGCGGGTTCACTTACTGAAATATATGATCCTGAAATATATGATCCTGAAATATATAATCCTGAAATAAGTGATCATAAATTTAAAAAAATAGTTGTGAGAGGAACGAAAGAATATAAAGCACCAGAACTAAAAACAGTACCCACAATTGAAAATAATGAATTATTAAAAGCAACTGATATTTATTCATTAGGAATAATTTTTATAATAATGATTTTTCCAATTCGTAGAGGTCGCGAAAAAATATATAATCCTATATACTATGATCCAAGAAACAAAAGTGAAAAAACATTCGAAAATATATTTGAATTATGGAAATACGTATATGGATATGATGAAGCACCCCAACAAATTATAAAAAGAGAGTTTAAGGATTATTTTGGTGATGATATAAGTTTTGAGCATTTTTTTAGTGAAGATCCGAAGAATCGACTTACAATTGAAAAACTGCTATCAATGTTTGAAGAAAAAATGGAAGCTGATAAAATAGAGAATATTAGTGACGAATTAGAAGATATGAGCATAAATTATGCTAGTTCTGCTAGTTCTGCTAGATCCGGCAAAAAAGGTGGTAAGAAAACCAGACGAAAGCGAAATAATAAATCGAAACGACGCCAACGCAAATCTCGTACCAAGTGAACGACCAAGTAAAATAAAATGACACATCACTGTATTTTACATAATTTCGCATTTCATAATTAAAATGGCACCACTACAATGTGTAATTCTTCGACAGTTTAATACTTCGACCACTTATCATTATTAAACGAACTCACCACCAACAATTTATCCTTGTTCTCCTTCCAGAAATTGACCTTCTTCTCCAATTCCAGCTCCTCCTTGGTTTTCGGCACATTGCGAATCTTCTTCGCCTCCATCAATGCCTTGTCCGCCGCCGAAATGGGCGGTCGAACCCCATAACAATTCACACCCAAACGCACATTCGGGTTCTCGAAATAACCACCATTGACACCCGGTCTGCCCAAGTCGTGCTCGTGTCCCTTCAACTCTTGAAGCCGCGCCCATGTCTCTTTCTGTGTGGGGAAATAGGCGTGCTGGCCTTCACTCCACCCATAACTAGTCCATTCCGCCCCGCCCATATACGACGCCTCGATTTCATCATAGGTTGCCAGTCTAGACCCCATTGCCCGGCAAATCGCCTTGGCATCTTCATATGTATAGAGGTTGTTCGAAATGTTGAACACTTCATTTTTCGTCGGCGCCTCTACTTTTTCTTCCTTCTTGGTATCTTCACCGAAAATCGCTGTCCCAAATATGAGCCCCACAACGTCGATTTTAAACACATATTTGAAAAACTGGATAATCAACAAAATCAGCAAAAACAAATACGCCTTCGATTCCAAAAACGCCACGGACCACGGTTTCATCCCAGCCTCCGTGGGGATTCCAAATAAGAAGAGCCCCAAATTAAATAGCAGCAAAAACCCAAGCACTTCCAGCACCGAATATGCATTGTTCAAATACTTTCGCGTCGATTCCTTCAAATTGGGCCAGAATTCGTCTTGTTCTTTGGTCGACAACGAATAATAGTAGAGGACACCTACACCAATGAAGAGCAGAAGAAATATAATATCGGTGAACCCGGCTTTTGTAGAATGGTCATCCCCATCGAACAGCAAATTCATGATTCCGTAAATAACAAAATAGGTTGCTAAAAATCCCAACGTGAAAAGGGCAGTATCTTGATCGAAATAATTATCTTTTGAATCAGGTTCCTTTTTTGCCATATAATACTTCCAGTGAAAATATTATGACACAATTCGGTAAAATAAACAATAAGCTTGGGGGGTAATGATAGAGGCAGGGTTTTCGACAATACTCACCTTCTCATCATTATACAATATCCACTTGTTCGCCTTGTCGTTTTTCACATACGCGGTATAATGCCCGCCCATTTGCCCACCAATATGATTACACACCGCATACAAATTATACACGTATTTGTTGGCGCGATATCCTTCCACATATTTTGTCAGGTCCATCGATTCCAACGGGAACAAAATATTGTCATTGATGCGTCCACCACGGGCGTTGAAACGTTTCAGCGTGATTATAAGGATATTCGGCAACGACCAAAAAAGTATGCGTTTTTCCACCACCTCCTTTTGGCCTGTTTTCTCGTTGAACCACATATTGTCGCCGGTCAGTTGTTCGGGCATCATATGAAGATCGAAACAGTTTGCCAGCGTGATGGCGCCATCGGCTCTCGGCGGTATCGGCAAATCAACCATAAAGAATTGCTCGGGTTTCTGGGAATATATAAGAGAGGTTTGCGGCGATTTGATTTCACTCACACATATGCCGTAAAAAAGATTCTGGATTTCGGAATATTCTTTTGAATATGTGGTCGACAACATTTGGTAGCAATTGAGAGCAAGGTTATCGAGATTCGTTCGCGGTTTCCCGCTAATATTGACCTTGACGGGGCGCGCAATTGCGCTGTGAAAACAATTCAAAATAAATCGCAAAAACTCGCTAACGTCATTTTGCGTGAATCCGGTGAATATTTCCACATCCTTTTGTTTCGCAATTTCGTGGACTGTGCTAACAAAACGGAGAGGTTTGACGATGCCATTTCCCGACCACATCAGCTCAACCAGCATTTTCCATTCATTAAATAGTGTGGCGTCCGGATTGTTGCCCGACTTGGGTTGAACGGTGATTTTATGGAGTTCGTAAGTATGTGAGAGGGCCTGTAAACACGAATTGAGAAAACACGTGTTGCCAAGATTTGCTAAACCTGTGAATCCGTTTTTTTCGTAATTTGATGTTGGAATATTCATTATGTAAGAAAAAATATATATAGAAAACTAGTAAAACTCTTTATACCTTTGTATTTTATAATGGATAATAACATTTACAGCGTGTTGAATGATTTACAAAACAATCATCGAAGATATTTGAATAATGTGGCTGATATGGTAGATATTTTGCGCAATGAGAGAGACCGTGGATTCCGGAATAGTGTGCGGCGTGCCGCCGCGAGAGCGCAGACGACGCCTGTCCCTCTAACAACCGTTCCTCTAACAACCGTCCCTCTAACAACTAGACCCCCGAGAACCACACCATCGATGTCGTCATCAATCGCCTCTCAAATCCTGTCAATGCTCGCATCACCATCAACCGATTCATTAACATTTGAGTTCTTGTTAAATCCAACAACCGACCCATCTGTTGATATATCGAATAATACAACGGTGTATGTTCAACCGGAATTGGAAGAGCCATTAATTTGCCCGATAACATTGGAACCGATAGAGGCTGGTACAAATGTTATGAAAATAACCAGATGTGGACACGTTTTCAAAGAATCTTCGTTAAGACAGTGGCTGATAAGGGACCAGCGGTGTCCAGTTTGTCGGGGAGGATTGTAATCCCAACGTTAGTAGTTGAATGGTTTAAGAGATAGAGGATTTAATTATGGATATCATAGCATATCATCATATTATTAGTGCAAGTCTTTCATCATTTAGTCTTTCTACATTTACATTTATTATTCGTATTCTGTTTTCTAGTTCTCTTCTCATTTCTGCTAGTTCTGCTACTCTTCTTACTACTTCTGCTTCTCTTCTTCTATCTTCGGGCAAAATATTTATATCTCTTAGCTCATTGTCTATATTATCTAATTCCCCTTCTATTAAATCTCTTTCATTTTGTAATTCGAATATATTCCTTTCTATTCTTTCCCTTTCTATTTCTTCTGGCCCTACTCCGGCTGGTGCTAACCCGGCTGGTGCTACTCCCGCCGCAATAGCAGCTACTATTTCAGGTATTATTTCCGCTGGTGGTTCCACTCTTGGTTCTACTCCCACTCCTGGCACCGCTATCAAAGTAAGTATATGCATAATCACATATCGAATATTGTTGTATGTATTCTTATTATCTTTAATATAAATACTTAAACATTTATCTTTTGTAGGTTGGTCCATAAAGGCTTCCACTTGATCCATAAAATATTCCACAATTTTGTCCGTAATAAATGGATAAATATCATCTTTTAGTTCATTGATATTTTGAGGAATATTATTTGGATTTTTTTCATTATACTTGGGAAAATTGTCGCGTAATATTTGACGATTATTACCATTAAAATAATCGTTTCTAACATTTTGTGGTTGATTATCTTTGGGTCTATTTTTCCAAATATTCATACGCGTTGTTAATGGTTCGTGATTAACACGTAATGTATCAAAATACTTATTAAAAAAATTATCTTCATTCGCCATATCTTCAAAATCTTTTTTTAAATAATTATACAACCTCATTTGCGCCTCTTCTTTCTTATTATTAACACGCACCCAAATATCTGTTTTATTGATATCACTAGGTTTTAATGTAGAAAATAACACCGAGTTCACATATTTTGCTTCATTTAGATCTAAATTAAGATCAAAATCGGGTTCAATATATGAGCTATATTCATTTTTATTTTTACCTTCGGGCGTTCTAGTAATAGTCATATCCAAATAATTATCATAGGGATCAGTTATACGAGAAACCCTTAAAACTCCCCCTCCGCGTTTGCGGTTTCGACGCGTCTTTTTATTGCGACGCCTCTTCTTTTTGTATGTTGGCATATATATTATATGGCAATATGATTCGTCAAAGGCGCCGAAGGCGCCATTACATAGCGGTCTTTGGTCTATTAAAATACTTCTTCCTATATCTTATCATTTTACTGTCTGGTATGATGCCTCTCAACACTAAATCCAACATCTTATTATAATCATTCAACATCTCCACAATAAAATGTATCGAATACATCCCACACTCCGTATCTTTCTTCTGGTGTTCTTTCTTCGAAGCAATAAACTGGTATGAGCCATCTTGATTCAACACGTGTTTCACAAACTTCCGTATTTCGGCCGGAACACCACCATTCGCACTGTCAAAAAACACAATCGTCTTCTTTGGCGCGCAAATAAAAAGCGACACCCAATGCGACCCCGGCTGGTCATGTTTGTCTAAATTAAACACCACACCGAATCTTTGTTTACCTCTCTTCATAGAGGATTTTAAATCAAACTTACACAATTTATCTTCGACACACGTTCCGCGCGATTTGTCAACAATGTAATCATAGTCAATGGTGGTCGTGCCTAAATATTCGAAATCTTTATACTTTTGTTCATATTGTTTCATCACTTTGTCGATATCATAGTTGCTTAACCATTCAACGGGGTTTTTTATCCATTCGGGTGGATGGTCTGGTGCGAAAAGTGTTTCCTCTATCATTTTGCGTTTCGATTTGTCGTCAATTTCGCCGAGCCAGCAGCGTTCATCTTCACATTGGAGGCGCATTTTGAGTTCGTACCAGATGAGGACGGGTTTTTCCGCTATAATTGGGTTGGATGTGTGGTCTTTGTTGTATTCGTCGCGTAATAACAGTAGGGCTTCTTTTGTCATACATGATTTCAACACGGGTGTGTTCTTTACAGATGGATTACAATTCAATTGCTTGATTCTCTTTGTATATCGATTTGGGCCACCTCGTCTCTTAAAAGTGCGCCGGCCTGGCATTCTATATATTTGTCAAATAAGTATTTGAAAAATAATGATATAAATAAAAAACAAGAAGAACGATTCGACGCTGCCTTCTTTGGTCGAATCTGCCTTCTTAGGTCGAAGATATCTCTTTAAGCTGCCTTCTTAGGTCGAAGATATCTATTTAAGGTGCCTTCTTAGCAACAACCTTCTTTACAACCTTCTTAGCCTCAGGAGCAGGGGTAGCAACAGGCTCCTCAACCTTGGCAACAACAGGCTCCTCAACCTTGGCAACAACCTTAGGCTGAGGAACGACCTGAGGTTGAGGCTTAGGCTCTTCCTCCTCATCACTATCATCCACCTGAGTTGCTGGTACAGGGGGAGCAACCACCTTCTTCACAATCGAAGCAGGAGCCTTAACTGGCGCAGGAATCTCATCAATATCCTCCGCAGGCTCGCTTCCATTCTCAATAGCAGAGCGCTCCTCCGCCGACAAATTAATATGGCAAGTTCCAAAAACGGACGCGACCTCCTTAGGCTTGACAACACACTGAACAAGCTTCCAAGTGATACCCCATCCCTTGCCTCCAATCCAGATTCCACCACACTGAATCACACAAGCAACATTACTGAGCTTGGGAACAAATTGGGCGGGAGTAAGCTCCTCATTGTCACAAGGAAATAACAAGTTGCGATTCACATCATAAATCTCGACATTCCATCTGTTGTCCTTCTCATAAAAGGGCACCTTAGCACTAATACTAGGGCTCTTGGTCAAATCTGACTTCTTGGTTCCCTTGACCTTGGGATACTTCAAAATAGGGAAGAAGGTATGCTTCAAAATACCCTGCTCCAATTGCTCACCCCACCACATCTCACTGTTCTTTACAGCGGCATCAATTACGGCGTTCTCAAATGCCTTCATCTTCTCCAAGAAGGCATCGGTGTTCTTGTTGGTGAATCCATCACTGGGAAACGACAAGGAAATGCTGTGCTTTCCATCGCTCATTCCGGTAGTGGGGTCCACGAAATCACTGATTCCCCAAGTGGTCATCAAAGGGGTTGTGATGTGGAGAGAACGATTACTTTGAGTGCTGATGAGATTGATTGATTTGCCACCCTTATCATTGACCTTGGGAGGCATAAATTTGAATGCGTCGGGGGTCCAGGTGTTGTTGTCTAATACGATTGGCTGTGCTTTGGCGGTCATCTTGGTATGTGTTATTATGGGCTGTATCTTTATATAGATTTGGTTAATCATTTCTTTGAATTTCAATTTTTTGGCTCGATAACGTATAATGTGTCTTGGATTTTTTAGCCGAAAAAGAAAATACAGAGTTGCGATAGAACCGAACGTGCTAATCTGTTTACAATGTTTTTTGTCTCTTAATGAACAACAGCAACACAACTACCTTGTAAATAAATACGATTGTAAAATACAAACAAACACCAATTGCCTCTCTTGTTCTTCCATGAAAAACACCAAAATAATTTTATATCAAATCGAAGATTATGTTGCTCGACCCCACACATTCACTTACATCGAACAACTACCAGAGAGGTGACAAAAGATATAAAAACAAAATATAAACAACCCATATAATGCTTTCTAAAATGACAAAACCCACAATCAATTTACACGGAGATTTAACAAAATGTACAGTAATTGAATTGAAAGCTATTTCGCGCGAACTCGGGTTGCGCATTTCCGGCAAGAAAGAAGACATCATTCATCGCATCGTCGTTTTCCGCCAAGACCAACTAGCATCCATAAAAATCCAGAAAATGGTGAGAGGCTGGCTCGCGCGCGAATTATTCCGCATCAAGGGCCCCTATAATCCCAAAGCCTGTGTAAATGACGCCGATTTTTACACGATGGACCCTCTCGACGAAATACCATATATGGAGTTTATCCAATACACCGACAGCACCGGAGTTCAATATGGGTTTCATTTGCGTTCCCTCTGTCAACTATTATTAAAAATGAAGAAGTTTGACAATCCGTATACGCGCGAAGATATGAAACCATTATTATCGGACAGGTTTATTCGTATTACGAAACTGACGTCGATTCTATTTCCACACAACAACATATTTTTAAAAGACGAAAGCATAGAGGATTGCGTCAAAACAAACACGCAAATAAACACGCTTGAACGCCGCACCGCCGAACTATTTATTAAAATCGACGAGCTCGGCAATTATTCGAATATCGAATGGTTCAATCGACTATCGACCAACCAAGTGGGTTCATTTGTGGGATACTTTTATTATCTTTGGATTAGATTACCGCGCAATTTACGCGAGAAAATATATCCTCGTGGAAATCCATTTGAGTTCGCCGAAAATATGAATATGAGAGACCAAGACCTAAATGATAATCGCGAAATTGCCATACGGGTGGGCGAATCCCTTATATGCGCAAATATCGACCAAGAGTATCGCAACTTGGCGGCGATGTATTTTTTGACGTGTTTAACAATGGTATCGCGAGAGGCACGAACAAGTATGCCGTGGTTGTATGATAATTATTTGGCGATTATGAATAGAACCATATAATTTTGCGGATGAATGTCTATTTCTGGCCTCTCGCGTTTTTCATTGATTTCTTTCGCCCATATACGCAATATTGTTTTTGCGAGAACCCTTTTGGCTTAGAACAGTCGATGCTTCTCTTGTATTTTATAGACCATCTATGCCTTCGTTTATGCGTTTTCTTATTTTCCATATATATATGGAAAATATAAAAATCGACATTCCAAAATGCCGAATCTTTGCCATTTTTGCTCGAAATCTCGGGCTAAATATATAAATGGCTTAAACTACTTAAAAACGAGGGGCTATTAAGGTATATAAAATGGTTAGAACTTCCAAATCCACTACTGCTTCTGCTCCCGCTGCTGCCCCTGTTGTATCTGTCGCTATCGAGGTCCCCGCACCCGTTGCCGAGAAGAAGGCCAAGAAGGCCACCAAGACTGCCCCTGCCGCTGTTGTTGAGGCCCCCGTCGTTGTTGAGACCCCTGTTGCCGCTGTTGAGGCCCCCGTTGCCACCGAGGCTGTTGCCGACACCTCCGCCAAGCTCGCTGAGTTCGGCTCCAAGATTAACCAGGTTGCCACTTTGTTGGCTTCCATGAAGGCTGACTACAAGTCTTTGGAGAAGAGTATTGCCAGAGACATCAAGAATGCCAGCAAGTCCAAGAAGGCCAAGAAGTCTTCCACCCCCAACCCCAACAAGCAGTTGTCTGGTTTCGTCAAGCCCTCCGTTGTCAGTGATGAGCTCCTCGCTTTCCTTGGAAAGGAGAAGGGCACTATGCTTTCCAGAGTCGAGGTCAGTAAGGAGATCACCGCTTACATCGAGAAGAATGGTCTTAAAGACAAGGACAATGGCAGACAGATTAACCCTGATGCCAAGCTCACCAAGCTCTTGAAGATTGGTGCTGGCGAGGTCCTCACTTATTTCAACTTACAGAGATATATGAAGGTCCACTTTGTCAAGGAGGTCAAGGCTTAAAAGAACTGACCAAAATATTTATAAAAATATTGACCAAAATATTGACCAAAACAAAAGAATCAATATAAAATAACAAAAAACAAACAAGTTTATTGTTATTACTCAAAACACTTAAACGTTATATTCATTAAAATAACATAGTAAAATGGAAGACAGCTGGTCATTTAACGAACCTATTCCCAAAACTCAAATAAAAGAAGGCGCAGAATTAATAAACAACATACATCAATATCTGGAAACCGCAAAACCCCACATTGTGATTTTGACACCTTGCTACAATAGCTCGATGTATGCCGGATACACCGAATCATTGCTAAAAACGATGTTTATGTGTAAAGACCTGAATATTCCCGCCACAGTATATTTCTGCCGCAATGACAGTTTGGTAAGTCGAGCACGAAACAATTTAATCGCAAAAGCGATGTCTAAACCAGAAGTAACCCATTTTCTCTTTATTGATGCGGACATTACATGGGACCCACAAGATATTTTGAAACTATTGATGGCGGACAAGTCCATTGTTGGCGGTATTTATCCCATTAAAAACTACCAGTGGAATAAGGTGGTTGAAAATCCGGCACTCATAGCGGAACTCCTTGAACGCAAGAAAAATAGCCAACTTGACAATTTGGTATCGAACGAGAATTATGTGAAAATGAATATGGTTCGGTACAATATTAATTATGTGTCGAATATGTTGTCGATTCAAAATAATTTGACCAAAGTGAAACATTTGGCTACTGGGTTTATGATGATTAAACGGACCGTCATCGAAACTATGTCGAAAGCGTTTCCGCAAACCAAATATGTGGATGATGTGGGATTTTTATCTGGAAATGAAAACGATTTTGCTTATGCGTTGTTTGATTGTGGTGTTGAAGAGGGGCATTATTTTTCGGAGGATTGGTTGTTTTGTCATCGATGGACAAAAATGGGTGGGTCAATTTATGCTGATGTGAGTATTAATTTAGACCATACTGGAATCGAAAATTATATGGGGTC
>JACCDP011252192.1_pt1 | contig 19985 bp, 26 predicted proteins | sample 7445841 | NCBI WGS metagenome assembly JACCDP01 (sample SAMN15323441, study PRJNA562643) | freshwater metagenome | isolation source: river surface water | place: USA:Blue River Watershed | collected 2017-08-17
CAGGCAATCCTGCTGTGGAAGCAGCTATCGCCTACGCTGAGAAGAAGAATCCTGCGCCAGCAGGTAATAAGGCCACTGTCGCGAAGACAGAAGCCGTTGCTGCTTAACCGATTCGCTCCCGGTTGCAGCCTTTGGCCCTAGTCCACTAGGGCCTTTTTTATTGACAGTGCCGGGGAAAGGTCATACAATATAGTTATGAAGGTTGATAAATATCCCATATGAGCAAATTAGAATATCTTATGCGGCCCTTGATCGCATTCGATCCCTACAACAAAGATCATAGACGTTACTACGCAGAATACCTAGAATACGGTGGTTGGGGTCGTTGTCCAGTTAGGTTCATAGTTCCAGAGGACTTCGGCATGGACCTGCCCACGATGATCAAGAATCGATTGATTGAATACTACACAGAGCGAGAGTTCGGCGGCGGCAAGCTGGCCGAGGCCCGTTCAGAAAGCCTGGCTCGTGCCGCTGACGACATGTATCGCCGGGCGGGGCAACTGCGCAAAGAAGCACAGGCCCTACATCAACCTCGCAGGAACTGATATGACTGAAACCTTCCTAGCTCTAGCCATTGGTTTGGCCGTGGGCATCTGGGTCACGGACCGTTTCCATCGTAGGATCATGAGAGATTTCCTTGAAGCTATGAATTTCAGCGAGAAGGATCTGGCCCGACTACAGCAGAGATTACAGCAGAAGTTAGAGTCTGTCAACGATCCAGAAGAGCTGCCCGTGCTGGAAGTCAAGATCGAACAGCACGGCGGCGTCCTGTTCGCTTTCCGCAAAGACACGGATCAGTTCCTAGGCCAAGGCCCGGATCGTGAAGCTCTTATTAAAAGATTAACAGAAAACCTTTCAAATGTCAGGGTCGTAGTAGACTCCGCAGACGGTGCAGACTATCTAAAATCCTGAAGATTTTGGTTGACAGATTGGGCATACTGCGCTATACTGTAAACACAGTAAAGAAAGGAGCCCAAGATGTCCGAAGTCAAGCTAAATGGTCCTCTCTACAAAGTAACGATGACAGAGTATGAGAGGGGTTACGGGCAGCGACCAATGGGCGAACGCTACTTCGACAATGAAGCGGAAGCTCGTCAGTTCTGTGAGAATTATAACCGTGATCCCGGCGATCCAGACTGCTTCTTCCGTGCCAGCTACACTCGGGTGGCTTGATGGAGTACACACTGATCATGCCCACCGGCCGTAGAATGCAATTCTACGTAGCATCCGTGGCTGAGATGTACCAGCAGATCTACGGAGGAGTGTTGCTAAAAAACAACGGTCAGCCTGTGCTCAAATTGGTTGACAGATTGGCTGCCTGAACATACAATAACACTATGAACAAAGCAAACGAAATCATACAATGGACGGGAACGGTATTCGTGCTACTGATGTACGCCGTGATGAACCTGTTTCCCCAGCACTTCGTATTCATCCAACTGTTTGGACTGTTAGGTGCACTGAGCTTCTTCCTCTGGACTGTGCGTGTAAAGAACTACCCGCAGATGACTATCAATGCAGTGGCAATAACCCTATGCGTCACAGGGTTAATCCGTCATTTTGGTTGACAACCTGACCAAACGATCATATACTGTAAACACTGTAAACAACTTAGGAGCGAACTATGTCCGTAACAGCAACCCCCGAGCAGATCCCCCAAATCGTCCGTGAAGCCGAAGCTGCTGCTTACGCTGCGGCCTCTGAGTATTTCCAGAAAGTCCTGGGCGGTAAAGACCAATACGCCTGCGGCTTTGCCTGGGTCAACATCTACAAAGTCAAAGGCAACACCCGGATCGGTCGCGCACTGAAAGAGTGCGGAATCCGTCCAAGCTACTCAGGCGGTCTCCAGATGTGGAATCCCTCAAAGTTTGGTTGCCAGAACGTGGATACACTTGAGGCAGGTGCTGCTGCGGCTGCTGCGGTATTCAAGAAGTATGGCTTCGAAGCCTACGCTGGATCACGTTTGGATTGACAGTTGGGCCAAAAGGCCCTATAATAGAGGCATAGTAACACAAAAGGGAGCGAACTATGAAAACAGGCGAAATGATCATGTATAAGACCTTTGGTACTTACCAACTGGTCAACGATGACGGTGATCGCTACTACGACTGCCGACACATCTATAGCGGCGAAACCTGCACAGCAGACTCAATCAAAGAAGCCAAGAAGTGCCTGGAAGACCTCAACGAGACCTACGGTGAGATCCAGGCTGCTATCCGCAAGCTCAACATCTACGGCTACCGGGTCTACAAAGAAGTGGCCTAAATTGGTTGACAGCAGGTCCAAACGATCATATACTGTAAACACTTAGACAAAAGGAGCAGACGATGACTAGATCCGAAACCCGAGTATTCTTCTTTGTAATCATGGGCATACTGCTGACCATGCTGGGCGTTGGTGGCGTAGAGAACTCAGTGACCGACACTGAACTCTTGCAGAGCATGGCAGTATCAGCAGTGGGTCTGCTGTTGATGTGGGTAGCTACACTGATGATCCGCCAGGAGCAGCAATGACTATCACGCTTGAAGGACTGACACGGCAGCAGTATCAGATCGCTGATATGCTTTGGAGCTGCGAATCGCAAGAGGATGTGCAAAGGCTGTTAGGTGCTATGCCCACAGAGTATCGTCAGGATGCAGAGACCATACATCAACTGATGATCGCAGCAGTCATGGATCAACACACGGAGATCACGGAAGATGTGCAGGCCCTTATTAGCGATATTAGCAGCCGCTAGCCTACTGCAGGGCTGCGCAGGCTACAGGCAGGGACAGGCTCCCTGGGACCCGCCTCGGGGACGAGCCATGTTCGAACAGATACCTCACTGGGATGATGCGGCTCGCAGGCTCTGTGGCGGCCACCTGAGGCCCGAGCAGAGGACAGCTATGATGACCGACCGGTGTTGATGGTGGTGGTCATGGTGGGGCGACCGGTTAGTATGTTAGTAGCTACTAACTAGCTAATTTTTGGTAGGGGTCTAAAATCACCACCTTGAAAAGCTAAGTACTCCACCTAAATTTTTTGCGCGACCAGATTTTTTACTCTGCTATACGCCGGCCATTAAAAAAGGGCTTAAAGCCCCATCTTATTCTAGCCCATATACGTTCGTGTATATAATAGGCCACTGTCATCCAAATGTTTATCACTATAGCTCCTGTTAGTCCTGTAAAATATGCTGTTACCACGGTAGCTACAATGCGCCAGGTTATGCTCTTAGCTATAGTTCTCAACTGCGATTCTGTCACTGTGTTCTCCTAGAAAAATCATTCTCTAGGTAGTATTTATTTTGGTTCACAGTCCACCCAGACAAGGTTGTTATACTGCTCATACAGCCACGATCCTTTGGGCAGTAGACAAACTCCCAGATCAGGTTCTCTTTCTATCCTTATCTGCACCACTGCCCAGATCACCCACACTAGATAGATCACTAATATCAGCCATCCCACTACAGTGGCCGCAGTTGTACGTATTTTCAACAGTCTACGACTGCGCCGCAGTGCCGCAGTTCTAGATCTCTGCATATGTTCTGCTATAGCTGTTTTTTGCTCTTTGCCCACCTGCTTCATCATCGCTTCTACTTCGGTCCACAGTGCGCCCAGTTCTGGAGGTGAATTATAGACCATTATTTCACGTATTTCTTTGCCCATTTGTTCCAGTTGTTTACGCATCAATACACGCTGTAGTGCTCTGCGTCCTAGGCTTTCTTCGCCAGTGTAGACTTCAGTCTTTGATCTACGTTCTTCTTCTTCGAATATGGCCATACACTTATAGTAGTTGTCGTAGTAAGTGCCCAAGTGATTGCCTATCTCAGTGTAGATATTAGTGGTATCTCCACCCTGCTTGTTTAGGTTGATTATGCGATTCTTTTCTTCCACGTACTGATTGCGCTCAGAGACAGTGGGCTGACGATCTCGAAACTTGTTATGGAATTGGTCATCCAGATCTTTGAGCACGTCTTTGACATCGCCCGCAGCACCTTTGATATCTTTGTATAGTTTGCAGCCTTCTTTGACTAGTTTTACAGCACCGTTAGCCAAGGCAAACAGGGTCACTGGGTCCACTGTTAGTCGCTCCTAAAAACCGCTACCGCTTGCGCTTCGCGCTAGAAAAAAATCGCGCGGGCTGCGCCTAGAAAATTTGCCCTCACACATATTTACAGCTTTTTGTAAATAACTGTATGTTGATAGTTTATCTAGAACAGCTACAAGTTGCCCAACAGCAGTTGTTGGTGTCGTGGCGAGATTCTGTACACTATTGGCCTAGATCTTGGGCGCACACAGACTGCTATAACTCAGCAGTGCCCACGGATTGGTGGCTGCTGTTTTCAAATCCTCTCTACGCTGATCTGTGGCTGATACGCTATCCAGAGAATTCTAGGATCATACGCACTCTGTTCGATGACGATAAATAACTGATGCAACAATATCTCATAGCCAAAGCTCGCAACACAGTCACTGGAGAGACACAGGTCAGCCAGGATCTCACGGGTGCCAGATTCCAGCTGCATCAGCGCCGATTGGCCGAGGATCGCGCCAATCAACTGGCGCTGGGTCTCACAGAACGTTCAGGTCAGCAGTGGACTGGTTTTATCGAGCGTTACGTGCCCTCCCAGCGCAGATAATTATCTGTAGAGATAGTTCACTGTGTCAGGATTTTCCCTGTAGACTTCCGCACCGTTGTTTAGGTGGAATTTACGAGCCATTTCAGTTTTTGGACTCAGGGTCACATAGGTCTTGACATCAGGACGATTGGTCTGGATGTGCTGTTTGGCTTCAGCGATCAATCTACGTCCTGCACCTGATGCATAGCTCCAGATCGTATAGAAAACCGCGGTATTGCTGTTCACTGCTAGATCAGCGAGATCTTCCACGCTGCTGGGTATGCCGTTCAAAAACTTCACGCAGGTCACGGCCAACGCAGATCCTTGATCGTCACGCAGCACGAAGATCCTAGAATTGTCATTGACACGGAATTCCGGAGCCAATTCGGGTCGCACTGGATCGTCTTTGATCAGTGTCAGCAGGTCGTCTCGAAGGTCTTCGATGATGTGTAGCATTTTGTTTCCTATTATATGCGTATTTATAGATTCTCGGAAAAAACCTGATTTTTACAGTGTCTAGGTCTTGACCGAGTAAATATTTTACTGTATAATTGTATAACAATCAACAACAAGGAGTCCAAAATGTTTGACACAGCACTAGACACAGGTATCAGCCGTTCCGCAAGCCAGATCAATTCGGCCATGGGGCGTGTGTATGCCAATATGGCTTTGGCAGTCTTAACCAGTATGATCGTCAGCGGGCTAGTGGCCAGCTCACCAGCAGCCATGGCATTCTTTTTCACTGGCGCTATGAAATGGGTGGTGATATTCCTACCCTTAGTGGCCATATTGATCGCAGGCTTCGCACTGGATCGTATGAGTCGCAGCACACTACAGCTTTTCCTGCACGGATTCGCTGCCTTGATGGGACTGAGTTTTGCCACTATTTTCGTAGTGTATAATCTAGGCAGTATCGTATCAGCGTTTATGAGTGCGGCAGTACTGTTTGGCACGATGAGCTTCTATGGTTACTTCACTAAGAAAGACCTAACCAGCATCGGACAGTTCATGTTCGTGGGCCTGATAGCTATCATCATCGCCAGCGTTATTAATATCTTTATCGGCAGCACTGTCATGCAGATGGTGATTTCAGCTATCGCTGTGATCGTGTTCCTAGGACTCACTGCCTACGACACACAGAAGATCCGTGAAATGGTCAGCTACGAAAATGACGGACGTATGGAAGTCTGGGGTGCGCTGACACTGTATCTAGACTTTATCAACATATTCCTTAGCCTGCTACAGTTGTTTGGTAATCGCAATGATTGATTACAAATGGCGCAGTGAAGAATATCTTAAGAGCAGACAAGACTGCTACGAATTGGCTGCAGGTTATCTAGGCAGAAGCCCTAGGCGTATCTTGGACATAGGTGCAGGCTACGCTAGGGTCAGCGAGCTATTTCAGCAGAATCACGGCAGCGAACTTTGGCTGCTAGATGGTGATTTTGCCAGCACAGAAGATAGGTCGCGCAAGGCCAAATACGGCAGTGTAGATGATTTTAAGTTTTATCGTACAAGAGAAGATCTAGAGCAGCATTATCAAAAACAAGGAATGTCCTATACCTTTGTAGATGCTAACGATCCTCAAATACCCGCGGACACCAAGTTTGATCTAGTCTGTAGTTGGCTGAGTTGCGGATATCATTATCCTGTGAGTACTTATACAGATCTTATACGCAGGCACACTGATGACGATTCAGTGATAATAATGGATTTTAGAAGAAAGACTCTAGGCCAACAGATGGATCAATTTGAGATCGTTGATTATTTAAATGGCGATCACGTGCAGAAACGTTATACTCTGCATATCAAACTTCGTTAATCTAAGAGATTGTTCTGCTGTTCTAGGCTCAGCTGTTGATCTTCTAATTCTCGAATCTTTTCTGAGATCCGATCGATCAGTCCTAGATTACGCAAGATCTTAAACACGAGATTTTCCACAGACCATTCACCGGCTCTGGTCAACCCTGCCTTGCGCATTTGTGTGATCTTATCTTTGACAGTGCGAAGACGATCTAGATCTTTGCTGAGCAAAGCCTCTTGTATCTGTGCCAGTATCGCGTCTTTTTTCGCTTCGATAGCACTGTCATCTAGTTTAGGTTTAATCTTTTTAGGCTCTACTAACCATTTTTCATCAGTTAGGCTGTAGACACCTGTGCTGTGATGCGGTTCGTCTTGGCCTTGCACATAGCATTCTACAGGCAGTCCTCGGATACTGATATCGTGTTGTTCGCTCCATAGACTTTTTTTAGCGTTGAATAATTCTCGCTGTTCGTCTGTAGGAGTGCCGGGGATGATGAGATGTAGATCCAAATCGGAGTATTCTGTCCAGGTATAATTGGCGTTAGATCCTGTGATGGTATAATCAGTAATATCAAGATCTACTCCTATGAATTCTTCAAATGCCGAAGCTATCTCTATGAGCTTGTTTCTGACTTCGGGTTTAAGATCGCCGTCGTTCCAAATCTTAGGATTGAGGCGTCGATTTACTGTTACAATGTCTAACTGCTCGTCAAGCTGCCTTAGTCTCATCTAAACTCCATTTTGTTGCGCATCCATTATTTAGCCCACATTAGGCTGTAAAAGGTAGCTAACTTATCTGAGTATATTTCAGCTATGAGATAACAGTTAATATCGTCGGGCCGGCGTTCTACTATTAGTTGACAATCGGATACGCTTTGAGATTTTAACCATTTTATACTATCTGCTCCTGCTTGTCTATGTACCGCAGGCCAATCGATCCAGATTGTTCCGGGCTCGACATCAGCAGGCAGATATCGAGCTATTTCAAAACGGTGAGTCTTCATCGTCCCCGCCCATGTTGTTCAAGATCTCTCGTAGTTTGGTTGATTCTACATTAGCTCGAACTTTGCCTATGCTAGCGCCTTGGGTAGGATTGATCTCCCCAGTTTCTTGGTCTATTTTCTGCACTTCTGTTTTACGCTTTATCGAATCGATGATACTACTTGCTCCTCGACTTGCTCCGTTATGGCTTTCTTGTTCTTCTTCGGGCAGATCGCTGATCTTCAGTGTTTCTAGATTAAATTCTAGATCTACCTTTTGCCCGACACCACTAGACGAACGAGTCTTCATCAGCTGGATTTGATATCTACCACGTTCACGCATAGCTCGACTGGTAAAGATACCAAATACGTTGTCAGCAGTTTGAATCTTACTAAGTCCGCCCGAAATGTGACTGTGGTCAAATTCAACTTCTTCAACTGCCCCGCGATTTAACTGTGCCGCTGTAACAAAGATACATTGTTTTTCCATTGCTAGATTACGAAGTTCTTCTGATACGTATTTGTCTTTGATAAACAGATTTTCTGCACTGATCTTACGGCTAGCAGGCATCAACAAATCTAAATAATCTACCAACAGTACATCGATTTTAGATCCTGTTTTGATTTCAAATTCTTTCATATACGCTCTGAGATCGTTGGCAGTCTTGCCCGATGGCATATATTTGATCTGTAGTTTTCCTGATTTCTTTCCAATGACTCTAACTTTCATTTCAACGTTTTCGAGATCTTTAAAAATCTCCTTAGTTGAAACGCCAGTGGTCATTGCATCGATACGCATAGCAACTAGATCTTCAGAAAGCTCTAATGTTAGATACAACACATTTAATCCTTGCAAACACCAATTTACACCCAAGTTTGCTAAGAACAAAGATTTACCTGCTCCTGACCCGCCAGCAAAGATATTCAATTCGCCTCTGTTCATACCGCCGAACAATCTGCGATCAAGACTTGGCCATCCTGTGGATATTTGTCCGTTCTTATCTTTGATCCGCATTAGTCGTGCTCGAGGATCTTCAAAGTAGTCAGTACCAAGATCTTTAGTTAATGAAATCTGTACAGCTTCTTTGATTTTAGATTCAACTTGACCGTAGTCTTTCTTTTCCAAAAGATCTGCTGATTCAATGATCGCACGTTCTAGAGCTTTGTGTCGAGTAAAGTTTTCAAACTCATCCATAAGCCAGTCTTTGTGTCCATCCTTGATGTCTTCTGGTTTTTTCAAATCAACTCTGCACGATGCACTGACCATGTCAAAGTCTGGCATCACAGAATATTCTTTAGCATAGATATTAATGAACTCTGCGGCATCTTGTAATTTGCGATCAAACAATGTATGATCGAAAATGCCTTGGCATCGAACAAATATTTCGGCGTCTGCCAGCATTAGTTCGAGATATAATTTTTGTACTTCGTATCCGTAATCTTTAATCATAGTTAATATTATACATTCTAATTAAACACAGGTAAACCATAAGTCTTAGACCATTCAAATGAATCGATGATATCATTTATCATGGGCTGTCCTTTGACATTAAGACTAGTATTGAGTAACATCGGACATCCGGTCCGTGCATACCAAATTTCTAACAACTTTCTAAATTCTTTATTATCTTCTTTACCTACAGTCTGCACTCTACTGGTATTGTCTTTATGGACGATCGCAGGAAATAAATCTGGTCTCCTACATTGAATAGTGAATTGCATAAAAGGTGTTTTTTCTGTAGGCATTACAAAATAATCATTGGCGTGTTCTTCTAGTATAGCAGGAGCAAATGGTCTAAACTGCTCTCTTTGTTTTATTTCATTTACTCGTTCTTTAATGTCAGGATCTCTAGGATCTGCTAACAAGCTTCGATTACCTAGTGCTCTGGGTCCAACTTCTGCTCGACCCCTAGCAACACCGCATATTTTATTTTTTATCAAATAATCTACAATTTGTTCATTAGGAGACTTGATAGTTATGTTGGTCCCTAAATAAGGAGTAAAATTTTCGATATGATTTTTTTGATATGCTAGCACTGCACCGATACTACTGCCATTGTCTCCTGGGGCAGGTGGGATCCATACGTTATCAAAATAATCAAACGCTACGGGATTGGCAGAACAATTTAATGCACACCCACCACCTAACACTAGATTATTACTGTTAGTCAATTCTTTAGCCATCTGTAATACACGAATAAAAGATTGTTCATAAATGTATTGGGTAGCAGCAGCTATATCGAATTTATCCTGTTCAGATTGAAGATCGGGTTTCCACCATTTACAACCTCTATGAAGATTTTGTTTAAACAGTATTGGATTATGTATTTCGCGATGAGGAAACATTACGAAATCTTCAACCATCTGTTTGTACAATCTTTTTCGATCACCATACGCAGCCATACCCATTAAAATATATTCTTCTTCGTTAGGCTTTAATCCGCACCGTTGTGTCATAGCAGAATAGAATAATCCAAGACTATCGGGATATAGACTGCTATGAATCTTTTTAAGTTTTTTACCTTCCGCCTGCCATATGGTCAACGTTTCAAACTCGCCGATAGCATCGATAATAACAACACAGGCAGAATCATACGGGCTAGTATAATAAGCGGCAGCAGCGTGTGTGTGATGATGTTTGAATGTTTTTATAGGAGCATCAATATCATAATTTGATAGATATTGTTTAATATTATTATCTTGCCAGCCCTGTCCTGCAAACAGTTGTCTTATAGTCTTTAGCCAAGGTTTTTCATACCAGCACACTAAATCTGGATAACCGCTAACTATCCTAGCATATTCTATTAAGTCTCTGTTAAGATGGGGATCGTTTTTAATTTTACTAAATCGTTCAGAATCACTAGCAAATAATAGTTTGCTATCTTCAAAAACAGCCAACGAAGCGTTGTGGCTATTGGCCGATATTCCCCAGGTAATCATTTATAGATGAACGGATCTCTCTTTCTTAGTTCTTCTATCCGTTTTTTAAATTTTCTTCTTTCAATGAACCAAGTAATAGGCCATATTATTTTTTTAAAAATTGTTTCAAATTTCATCTTTCTATTCTTTGCTCCATTTGTTTCTTAAACATAGTCAATTTTATTTCTCCCTTCTGAGCTGTTTTTATGGCATCAACGATAACAAACAGTTTTCCATATCGTTGTACAGCATCTGCACAGTCTTTGACACTATCTCCCCAATTAGGAAAAGCCACTGACCAATTATAATGTATGGCTTTATTGATCAGTTGAAGACCTGCTTCGTCTTGATCCGGTATCACAATAACTTCGGCGCCAAGACTATTGATTATTCTAGCCTGTTGGTCTGCTATATCATTAGTTAATAATGCAACGCCGTCAACACTTAGAGCATCAAACGGGCCTTCGCATACAAATATATACTTCTGATTTTCTTTTTGTCGATCAAAGTTGAATACAAAGTGCGGGTGTTGATCTGAAAGATATTTTGGTTTACCGTCTGTGATTTTTCTAGCAGTATTACCGACTATACGATCTTGCCATCGAAATGGCACAATCACTCGATCGATGTATCCGGGTGTAGGACTCCAATAGAAATCATAATCAAAAGGATTGTCATATCCTCTACTCATAAGATATCTCAATACCTCTATAAACTCCGGTCCAATTTTTTCTTCGATTTCCCCTTCAATTATGTTACTCCAATCCATTAGAGACATAGAGTGTTCGGGAAGAGGTTTTTCTTCAAATTCTATGTTAGGTTGATATTCAGGAGTTTCATAATCTTCTGATTCGGTCTTCAGTGCTTCAAAGACCATGGTCTTAATATCGTCTTCGCCTCCCCCTAACCAACGACTAAGACTTTTCATCTTCTCACCGAACGGTGATCCTGGTTGCCATCCTGTGGAAAATTTGCAGTTGAAGCAGTTGTAGACTATGCCATTGCCGTCAAAACGAATTCCTCCACGTTTACGAGTATCTGGACTATGCCCACGATGCTGGCAACAAGGCGCATTGAAACTGGTCCAACCGCTAGGGCTTTGTTTAGCTCGAGGCGGAAGTAGTGTTCGAAATTTGTCTACGACTAGAGTCATAGACTTATTATACTATCTGTATAGTATTTTGTCAACAGTACCGGAGTTGATGTTTTGATTTGGAGAAAGAGTATAAGTTTTGACACCGTTATAACTTACTCCGGAGTAAGTGATTCCGGTTATCCCACCTAATGAATCAGTAGCGGTAACAGTAATATTAAGATCGTTAGCAGGCGATTCTCCTCCTAGATTTGAACCTAAAATGGTTAACACCTGGCCTATTGAATAAGATTTTCCTCTATTACCAATATTAACAATATAATTTCCTAGAATAGTTTGTTGTATAGTAAAACTAGCTATAGTATTAGGAGTCGTAGGTTGATGTTTTATTCTTAACCAGTTCCATTTTCCTGTTACATTAATATATTCTAGATTAGACTCGTTATAATTTTTTACAGACACGTCGGACCAAACGTGCGGAACTCCGCCTTCACTTAAACTTCCTTGAACGGTTATAGTCCCAGTATAATTTCTCATATACAACTGAAATGTATGTAATGAACTTCCTGTTGTTGTTTCGGGATTAGAATTTATGATACTACTGATATAATATGCTGGATCGTCATAACCTGTAGTAGAAGGATTAACATAGTCGAACTTGTTAATGACAGTGCTGGATACTAGATTTCCGCTAATGTCTCCTTTTACTTCGATTAATCCAGATACTTCGTATTGAGCATCAACATATAAAGGAGATTTCGAAGAAACTGTATAATTGTTATTATCTATATAAGTTCTAGATTCTTGTGTTAATGAATAGTTATAAAATCCTAAATCTAGATCTCTAACTTGATTTTCTGTAAGGGTAACATAGACTTTACCCGTCGATGCAGATTGTAAAGTACAATCTTGTTCGATGATTAGTTCTTGTGTATCGACTGAAACCAGTTTAAAAACTATATAAGAGTTTTCTACGCTAGTCGCTTTCTCGTCTGAATTTCTTACCTGGAAATCTATCCTATTATCTACACTTCTGTATATTTTTAAATTTCTGTTATACACTCTACGATACCTCTCTGTTTTCCAGGTGCCGAGATTTGTAAATACATCAACTTTGTTTGGATATAAATAAACTGAGTTAAGTTGCATACCTTAGCGGACCTTTATGCATATTTATCTATGAGAATAACAGAAAACCTACAAGAAAATTTTCCATTTATCAGCGTAATAACACACGTAAACCAAGAGTATGTGGGTGTTATTATAAATCAGGATCAACAGATTACCAGTTTCTACGATTATACATCTATCAAGAGCGATTGGGAAAAATCTAAGTTTTTAGAGCTTGGCGAAGCCTGGTGGTGGGAAAGTAATCGTCAAATTCCTATTAATATTTTCTTACATCGAGAAATCGGAGTTTTTAAATATGCCATTAAAAATTTCAGCACAAAAGATGTTAAAGTATTATTAGGACCCTGTACTAGCTTAAATGACATTATAGTTAAACGAATAAAAAGAAAATCTATAACACTGATTAGAAAAGCAACTTAACTATATTCGTAACTTATCTGTTCACAAATTAAATTCATTTGAACAATGATAGCTAAAGCATACGCTGTGGCGTGACTTTTCTTAAAATAATATTCATCGTTTTCCGGTTTCAGCCAAACCTCGTTCAAGATTTTCGACCAACTCTCTCCAACTAGGTATCTCTTGGCTGGTCGAATCATCGCCAGTATTGCTGCTAATTCTTCCACTGTTTTCGGTTTCATTTGTCGTAAGATACCACCATGACCGTTGACGTGAAAGAGCAAGCTGACGAAAGAGTCGTCTTCTAGAAGATCCCATAATGGCTCCTGATTCATTAATTGAATTAGATGTTCTTCGTTTCGAACACCTTTATAAAGTCCAACGTTTAGAAAATCTATTTTAAAAAAACCTTTTTCTTCTGCTTCGCTGTAAGGAACAGCGCATATATTTTCTTCTGCGCATACAGGTACCTGATGAAAATAGACACCTGTGTTGTGCTTAACTAGTTTTCCATTTTCTAATCGACTAGCAGGTATTGTCTTAAAAAATTTAAGAGCTTGATCTCTGTCAATAAAATCTATATCGATGTCAGGCATTATTGTAATCTTGTCGTTTCAAAAAGTAGCAAAGGCAATGTGTCTGCCAAAAATTGAGCGTATTCTTCAGCGTCTTCGTGATCATCAAACCCTGAAAACTTTACATATACATCCGGAGCATCTTCTGCTACTACTACTTCTATATCGATATCATCTCTAGAAATAAATTCTTCATTGTCTTGCAATTCTTCTTCCACTACTACTGGTTCTTGTTTTCGTTTAGGCATTATAAAATTTTCGCCTCCTTGACGATATCTTTAACTAACTCAATGTCTGCCGGTAATGCCTTAAATTTTCTAACCCAAAAAGTCGGATCTATTATTTGAGAAATGATTTCTAACTGTTCATCATTCATCTTTTTAAGCATTTCTTTTCCAGACTTTGTATTTAACACCAGCCAAGGGCTTACTAAACCCTCTTTTATATCATGTGTTGCTCTGTTTAAATTTACATACTGAAAGTAGTGTTCCCATACAGAATTATTCTTGTCAGCCCAATCCATCATAGTCTTTATTGATCTTTGTACTGCACTTTCTGACGGTTCTGTTTTGATAAGATCTGCAATGTATGTTTCATACAACTCGTCTCTGCACCAATGATCTAATTTAACTCCGCTTTTGATTACAAAGTCAATAAATCTTTCCGGATTTATAGGAGCAGTGTTGACTAAAAAACTACCAAATTTTATAAAGGCTGTATAGTATGGGCTAGAAGCAAAATCATCAAATGTTTTTTGTGTTTTGCCTTTTTGCGTAATATCGTAAAATCTTTGATATGTTAGTAAACCTGCTTGAACGTGCTTTTCAGTTTTACTTAAATGTCTACGCTTTTGTTCACAGATATGCACAGCCAAAGTTTTTTCTTTGGCAAAAAATTTCGAACAATATTCACACTTATAACTTAATTCCATTGATTGCTTTTTTATCCCAACCAAGGTCCTCGCAGTATTTTTTAATTTCTTTGTCGGTTGTTGTAATTGCAAGTGTTTCAATGTCGGACCTTTTCATATTAGGAAAAAGTTGAGATAAGAATTCCTCTTTTTTGTTTTTTTCTTTCTTAAGAGGTAACCATTCGTGAAAGTATGTTTGCTTTTTTTCGTTACTGCATACACACAAACTCATCCATTGTAACTTAGGATGTTTAGATATTTCGTTCCAATTTTTGTTGTAATATTCATTGACTGTTAGAAGAAAATGTTCTTTTTCTTCTCTTGAAGGCCTCTTGACCTGTACATAAGGATTTGCAGTTACTGAGACATTACTGATATATCTGTTAAGGTTCCACAGATCGCCTTTGATTTCTTTACGTCCATCTTCAGTGGCTGCATCCCAAAGCTCTTTCATCCCCATATCTACAGCGGGAATCATGTCTTTGAATAGATCTACGTGTTTATTTTGTCCCATCTTGTTTACTCAAGTGATAAAGTATTTTAACACCTTCTAGAGCTTTTTGCAAGGCCGGATTTGATCTAGATGCTTTGATGATTTCTTTCCAATCATTTTCTAAGAAATATCGATCTGCAAACGAGATTAAAGAATCGTCGTAGTCTTGACCAACGATAAATCTATCTTTTGGATCAGCACCGAATTCTCTAGCATAAACAGTACCGCCTACCCGTTCATATATGTAAGTTGCACCCGGTGTCAAAGTTCCCATTATTATACCTTTAATAAATCATCCATTGTGTATAGTTTCTGCATAAAACTAGAAGGATTATCTAATACACTTCTTTCTAAATCTCCAGCTCTTCTTGGACAGATGTTTACTGCAAAATCACAGTTATTCACACGTTTATAAATTTCAACCATTTGTTTTACAGTTGTTCCTAAACCATGACCGAGATTTTCTATTTGATTAGAAGAATGTTCTATACCTTTAATAACACTATAACATATTTCATTCACGTGTGTATAGTCTCTTACAGCCGAACCGTCTTCGGTATTATAGTCATCCCCGAATAAATTAAACACTCCAGTTTTTTGAGCGTTCATTAAATTCCACATTAATCCGTCAACATTGGTAGGATCTATTCCGTCGGTGCCTGTTACATTGAAAAATCTAAAAGTTGTATAGAGGATATTTTTTTCTGTGCAAAATTGTCTTACAACATCTTCTGCTCCTCGTTTACTAATACCATAGGGATTATTCATCGGTCCTGCTGAACCTGTACTAGCGTGGACGAATCTTTTAAATTTTAAATTTCTTAATACATTGAGTGTTCCCAATGTATTGGTCAAGTAATATAGTGTAGGATTCAACACACTTCTTCCCACAGCAACTTCAGCCGCCAAATGAACTACACAATCAAATTCAATATCTGAGTAGACCCATTCTCCACTATTTCTAATATCTTCTATTACAAAATTTTCAATGTCGATTTTTGGAATATCTTTGTCTAGTCCATATAATTCATAGATATTTTGTTTCTGTAGAATTTTGACGAGATGGGAACCTATGTATCCGGAATTACCGGTAATTAAAATTTTCTTCATATTATTTTCCAAGAGGGTAAAGATGTCTTAATTTACTTTTATAATGAACAATTTTTACTCCCACCGGCCTAACTTTATCGGCCTGTTTTCCCTGTTTGTAAAAATTATTGTATACTTCACATTTAAAAACTTTTATTTTAACTCCGTCTCTTACTACTATTTTATCTCTATCTTGAGTGTTTACTTTGCATAATTCATTTAAAGGAGGTTGATCACTAACGCCCTGATCAGATAATGTTTTCCATCTTTCTACAAAATCTTTCGCAGCCGGAGTTTTTCTAATAAACACTATGCCGGCATTAATTGGTAATTGATGTTCGACGGCTTTAGGTGCTCTTACAGTGACACCTATGTCGTAGTCTTGAGCGATGTCGTCTATGTTTTGATAAATTAACGCATCGGCGTCCAGCCATACAAGATATTCTCCATCTTTAATCGATTCGAGTGCATCTGAGATGATATGAGGTTTGCAGGGAATTTTAGCATTGACTTCATCGCTGACTCTACCAGTAAAAGGTTTACCAAAACCTAAGTTACCTAAATCGTAGGCTATGATCGGATAACCTAATTTTTCTGTCCATCGTATGCCTTGTTCAACATACGGTCTAAAATTCGAATCTCCTGCGATTACAACTGTAATATCGTTTCTCATACTCTTTTACTTTTTCCGCCTTTTTCAGTTACGTGGAATCCTCTTTTTTCGCCGGTCTCGTAAGGAAAATTATTTACTCTGAGGTATTCATCTAAACAACTTTTATACTTACTGTTTTTTAATTTAGGTGATAGCCATAGAAATTCTTGGACTAAATTATTGTCTAAGAACGGATAACGAGTTTCTATACCAAAGTGACCTGCTACATATTCTTCTTTGTTGAGATATTGAACCTGTGTACCGTCATAGAAACTGTGCCACGGCCAAAATCCATTTAAGTCTTCAGGAAATAATCCACCGAATCCGCTATGCTTATAGATTTTTCTACCACCGAATCCGTAGTCGCTGATGATTTCGTCAGCTCCCTGACCAGAAAAATAAATTCTTCTGTTGTCTTGCCTAGCACGATTGCAAATGGCGGATAATCCCATCGAAGCTTGATCACCTTTTATATCATAACCATTATAATTAAAATTTTCGCAGTTAGAATTTAATTCCTGTTTCCATTTCTGGAATTCTTCTGAAGATAGAGAAAATGCTTCATTGGTATTAATTTTTTGTAATCTTGCGCCTAATACTTCAGGATTTTCATTATTGATAATTGTGTATGCTTTGAAGTTTGCGTTTTGTTTTTGAAGTTCGCAGGCTATAGCTCCGCTGTCGTATCCTGAACTCATCCCACAGAACATACGATGTGTAGTATTAGCTGTTCTTTTTTTAATACTTGCAGTAAACGCTTCGATCCATCCATCGAAAGATGTTTTAAATTGATTTAAATCAAACTGTCTGTTAGTATAATGATCGACTTTTTCACCAGTTCGAAGATTATAAATTTCTGTAGTATTACCTTTTAATTTTTTTCCGTTGGTAAATCCTAAACCTTGAAGCTGGCTGTTATAAGAAGCAGCACAAAACTCTGAACGATTAAATTCGTACCATAGAGGTTTACAGGCAAATGTATCAGTGGCAATAATAACTTTGTTATTTTTAAAATCGACGAGACAGATAGCAAATTCACCATCTAGTGATTTAACGAACTCGTCTCCTTGGGTGAGATACAAATCTATTAGACACTCGCCATCGCTTCGATAAGACCCAAAGGCGCTGTAATTATAGATTTCTCCGTTAAAAGTGCAAACAACATCGCCCTTAATAAAAGGCTGAGGCGTTACTTCGCCGGTGATATGTAAAAGATTATGTAAAAATTCTACACCATTTACAGTTTTTGAATTAGTTAAATCGGGACCACGTCTTTGACAAAATTTGTTTACTTTCGATAATCCCGATCTTGATGTTACGCCAAATCCACACATATTATACCTTTACGAACAGCATTCCTGTATCTTTGATGTGATGTGCTTTGGTAGATGAAGCAAGTCTTTGTAGTTCTCGAGAGTCTGATGTTAACTCTTTATACCCTCTGTTGGCTAAATGATTTAGCCAATATTCTGTAGGTTGACAATTCACGTGATGATGTCCTTCTTGGCCCGGAAGTCCGTGAGTCATAAAAAGGTATTCGCCGGAACAAATAGTATCTAATAAATTGTTAATATATTTTTCTTCAATGTGCTCGACTACTTCTATACAATTTACTAAATCTACATCTTTGCTATATGAACCTTCAGTTAAATCACACAAGACTGTAGGATAAACAGCATTCTTAATGTTGTCTTCTAATCCATCAACTGCTGTTGTTTGTAATCCTTGGCTAGCGAACCATTTAGCTGCGTGTCCTCGTCCTGATCCAACATCCATCACCGATTTTATATTATATTTTTTAATTATGTAGGTCCATACCGCTGGACAATATGTGCTGGGATTTACCTCAATAAAGTTTCCGCCTAAATGAGGCTTATTTGGATCCAATGCTTCTGTGTATTTTTTCTTCTTGGCCATTTTTTATCCTAGTTTCGTAATAATAAGAGATCCGTCGTCTCCGTCTGTGAATTCATATGAATCTTTATCTAATTTATCAAAGAATTCGTCTACTGCTAATTTTTGTCCCTGCCATAACCTATAATCGTCAATAATTATAATTCCATTAACTGATAAACGATCGTAAAATTTTTCTAATTCTATTTTTGTAGATTCATACCAATCAGTGTCTAACCTCATGAATGAAATACTTTTAGGAATATTATTTTCGAATTTTAATGTGTCTTCTACTTTTCCTATAATCAAGTTTGTATGTTTTTCATATTCGTTTGATACAAGATTAAGAGTAGACTGTACTATATCAATGGTTGCTTTGCACCAATCTGAACACCCAGTCGATTCGTTTTTTGATGCTTGGAAAGTTTGCGAAGCCTTTTCATTTTTAGTACTGACATCAAGTTCGCCGGGTTCTGACATACCTTGAAATGTATCATAGACCCAGAGCTTTTTGTTTAAATTGTTGAAAATAATATTGTCCAGCATCAGGGCTGCTAGACCTCCTCTATAAGTACCACACTCGACATAGTCACCTTGGATATTTTTTGATACTACGTATTCAATGCTTGATTTTAATTCAAAAACCTTCCCTTTTGTAACCATAGTATTGGGTTTCACCACTTCGTTCATTAAAGGGGTATCGTATTTTAATACAACTAAATCTCTTTGAAATGTTTCGATATCTTCTGTAAATTTAACTGAGGTTTTTTTCTTGTATGCAACAGCAATTAGGCTATCAATTTTATCAACGGCTAGTATTTCGTATAGATTTAATTCGGCTAATGTTCTAAAAAACTTTTCATTATACCAAATTCTACAATGTTCTCCCCAGCGATTCGATTGGATTTCTTCCGAATTCGGAAGAATATGAAATGCGATTCCTCCTACTTTAAGACTATCGTGAATTATCCTGAATACAGTGTACTGACTTTGAACCGGTTCGACGTGTTCAGTTACTCCACAATTTGTAACAATATTAAAACTATCGACATAATCTCGAAATTCGTTGAGGTTTCGTAAATCTTTTTTAATAGAACCATCTAAACCATTTCGATCGACAGAAGTATGATCGTAACCATTATTAGTAAAATATTCTTTTCCTGTTTTTTCGGACCGTTTAACATGATTTAATGATTGATTACCTAACTCTAACATTTTTTTACCGTTAGCTTGATCAATAACACTATTAATAAATTTTACATAATTTGTTTCTAAACCCATCTTATCTCCAATGTTTTGCAATCCACCCTATTTTATTTTTTTCCTGCGATGGATCGACCTTTCCAGGAAAGAAAATCATTTTTGCGTTGTCGGGTAATTTTCTATCAGGCATAAAACTATAATCATAGATACCGTCATTTTCAGTAAATATACATTCGTTTTCGCCG
>JACCDP010723422.1_pt1 | contig 19974 bp, 12 predicted proteins | sample 7445841 | NCBI WGS metagenome assembly JACCDP01 (sample SAMN15323441, study PRJNA562643) | freshwater metagenome | isolation source: river surface water | place: USA:Blue River Watershed | collected 2017-08-17
CTTTACCCTCAGGCGCTCAAGGTTTCTGCCCTGATAACCTTTGTAAAAGGTAGGGATAGTGATGGAAAATACGGCCCGTAAATAATACCAAAGCATGCACTATTCGGTTTAACGTTTAAACAATAACCTCATTCCCTGAACAGACTCATTAAATTGACCATTGTTGTATACCAAGTTTCCGTTTACAAATGTCATCATTACCTTCGACTGAAAAGTATGCCCTTCAAATGGACTCCAGCCGCATTTGTAGAGGATATTGCTTTTTTCTACTGTTTCGGGCTTGTTCAGGTTTACCAATACCAGGTCGGCATAATAGCCTTCGCGCAGGTATCCTCTTTTCTCGATCTGAAATAATTCTGCAACATGGTGACTGGTTTTTTGTACAATGGTTTCGAGGGAAATTTTTTTTCTATGATAAAGATCCAGCAGAGCCAGTAAACTGTGTTGTACTAAAGGCCCGCCACTCGGGGCTTTCAGGTAGGCTTGTTCTTTTTCTTCAATGGTATGCGGAGCGTGGTCGGTGGCAATAACATCAATGATGTTGGCAGAAACCGCTTCCAGTATTTTATCCCTGTCGTATTGAGTTTTAATAGCCGGGTTCCATTTGATGTAATTGCCTTTTTTAGAATAATCTTCGTCACTAAACCAGAGGTGATGAACACAGGCTTCTGCCGTAATTCTTTTTTCCTTTAAGGGGATGTTTCCGTTAAATAGACTAAGTTCTTTAGCGGTAGAAATATGAAGTACATGTAGACGGGTATTGTATTTTTTGGCCAGTTCAACTGCCATTTTGGAAGAGGTATAGCATACTTCTTCGTTTCTGATGATGGGATGGAAGTAGGGAGGAAGTGCTTCCCCGTATTCTTCCACCAGGCGCTGGGTATTGGCTTTCACCAGGGGATCGTTTTCACAATGGGTAGCAATGAGTGTATTTACCGAAGAGAATATTTTTTCCAGGGTATTCATATTATCTACGAGCATGTCTCCGGTAGATGAGCCCATAAATAATTTGAGTCCGCATACCCGGCTATAATCAATTTGCTGTATTTCTTCGAGGTTGGTGTTGGTACCGCCCATGTAAAAGCTGTAATTAGCCAATGAGCACTGGGCAGCTCTGGTATATTTCTTTTCCAGTTCCGCCGCTGTAGTGCTTTGTGGAACGGTATTGGGCATTTCCATGTAAGAGGTAATGCCTCCTGCCACAGCAGCTCTGGCTTCGGTATAAATTTCTCCTTTATGGATTAGTCCGGGTTCCCGGAAGTGTACCTGGTCATCTATTAATCCGGGCAAAAGGTATAATCCTTTGGCATCAATTACTTCAGCTCCGGGAGGATTTTCTATTTCAGACTCTATCAGCGCTATATAAGGGCCTTCCAATAAAACATCGGCTGTGAATATTTCTCCTTCATTAATCAGGCTGGCATTTTTTATGAGTGTTTTTTTCATGGAAATAAAGACAAACTATTCAGACATTTTTTAACAGAGTCTATACACCCAACATTTACGTTCTGGTGAAATAAGGGTATTGCTCCGGAACAAAAATAAAGTTTATAAAGCAGATAAACCATACAAAGTGCCGGTATCCCCTCAAAATTTACTTTTCAGGCTTCAGAAGAAAAGGGGAGGGTGCAGGTGATTCCGTCTCTTAAAAGCTGTTGACTATGCCGAAGTGAATTTTTCCGGTTCTAAGGTCAATGGGGTTCCCAAATTGCTTGCCCAGCGCATAGTTGAGCGAAAAAATACCCGCTTTGGTTTCAAAGTTTATGCCGGCACCAATACTGTAAGGCATATCCTGCAGGTAGAGGCGTGATCCATTGTCCTCGTACCAGGCCACATCACCAAACAGGTAAATGGATGAGTTTTGCTCAAATAAAAATCGGTATTCCAGGGTTGATACGGTAAAGGTACTGGCAAAAATGCTTTCTTCATCCACCCCTCGGAAGGTTTTAAGTCCGCCAATACGGAACAATTCATTTTTAAAAAGGGGCTCACTGAAAATAGTACCAAACTGCGTCCCTAATTTTATGGTGCTTCGGTCAAATAGCGGAATAAACAGTCCGGCTTCGGTTTCGGCCTGGTATTGCACCGAATTTAAACGGATGGAGTTATAAACAACCGGATTAATGCGTGTGTTTTTTTTAATACTCCGGTTACCGGCACTGGCATTGGCACTTAACCAAAAGCCTTTCCGGGGGTTTAGTTTATAATCATATTGCTCCAGAAATACTCCTAAACCATAGGCATTGGTGAGTATGTCTGCAAACTCGGGAAGCACTGTAATGTTTTCTAAACCACTTGTAGAAAGTAAGTTAGCTACCTTTTGCCGATAAAATACTTTAACATAATTCAGTCCGGCAAAAAGGTACTGAAGCCCCAGGTTGTTCTGAATATCAATAAAAGTAGTATCACGTTTATATATTTTTAGGGAGTACTCTGTGCCAACCGGACTGTTGAATAAATAGGGGTAATTTAGTTTTAATTTTAAATCCTGGGTTTGGCTTTGCAGCCTTCTCCAGTTAAGGTCCAGCAGCTCTCCGGATTTAAATACCGCATTCATCAGTTTTATTCTCACGTCTCCGGTAAATATGGTTTGCCCTTTGGCATCCGGCAACAAACCCAAGATCCCGTCAAACTGTGAAGCATTTTTCTTGTCAAGAAAAAGGTAGAGTTTAGTCTGTTTATCGGTGATGCGTACCAACTGCGATTTATTTTCTTTTACAAAGGGGAGCTGACGAATTCTTTCTCCTATTTTTTTGAGCTGCCCTTCGTTGTAGGGATTCTTTTCTTTGATTTGCAGGTAATGGAATAGAAATTTTTTTTGTAGCAGGAGGTTCCCCATAACAATGATGCTGTCTAAGGAAATATATTTTCCTGTGGTAATGACTAAACGCGCCTTTATTGTTTCTTCCTGCAGCTGAACACTGTCTAAACCAACACTGGCAAAGGGATAGCCATTGTTTTCGCAATAATCCAGTACGTGAGCAAATAATTTACTGAGCTGAGCCGGAGAAAAGGGTTTATGGGTATAGAGTTTTTCGCGGTAAGCAATTTCAGACAAAATACGTTCGTTTTCAAGAGGAGGAAGCAGTTGAGCCCATTTATAGATTTTTCCGGAATGCACATAAGCTGTTACACTTTTTTTGCTGCTATCGTTGTTTACGCTATCAATAGACACAGCCAAATACCCTTTTTCTATAAGGTTTTGCTGGTAGGTTTTTAAGGATTGATGAATTTGAGTAAAAGAGGTGTAATTTTTTTTTTCTGGTAACGGAGGTGAATAGTTACGGTTGCTGGTATCGGTAAAAACAATGTTTACGGTATGGGTTGGTTGTGCAAAGCCAAAGCAGGAACAAAGAACAAACAGAACACTGAAAAAGAAAAATTTTCGTTGGTTCATGATGAATGTTTTATCCCTGTTGTAACGGGAATAAACCGTTGATATTACAGGATCAGGCTTTTTGTTTAAAGCTGTTGATGGCGTTAATGGTAAACTCGCTTAATACCAATTTACCGCTCACCTCTGCCCGTTCCAGCAGTAAGGTGTCCCAGTGTTCGGTTCCCTGCCACATAATTTTTTTAAGCAATTGCATGGCTTCCGGGTTACTGGCGGCAAGTTTATCAGAGAGCCGGCTTATAGCGGCATCCATTTCTGCACCAGTAGCAAAAATTTCGGCATACAAGCCCTTTTCTTTAGCCCACTGGGCGCTTTGCCATTCGGTTGCATTAATAGTGAGCTGGCAAAAAGCAGAAGTACCTATTTTCCGTTCTACTGCTGGGCCTACTACAAAGGGGCCAATGCCTACAGCAAGTTCACTGAGTTTAACGGCAGCCTGTTCGGTGGCAAAGCTATAATCTGCAGCAGCTGCAATACCTACACCACCACCTACAGCCTTACCCTGTATGCGGGCAATGACAAACTTTGGGGCTTTACGCATGGCGTTAATAACGCTGGCAAATCCTGAGAAGAACTGCTTACCGGTTTCCAGGTCTTTGATGGAGATGAGCTCATCAAAGGAAGCACCTGCGCAAAAAGCTTTTTCTCCGCTACTTTGCAAAACGATAACTTTTATATCATTGTTTTTTCCGGCGTTTTCAATGGCTGTGGCTAACTGCCTCAATAGCTGACCCGGAAGCGAATTGCTTTGTGGGTGAAAGAAGGTAATGGTTCCTATACCTTTGTCTATGGTTGTTGTAATGGATGCTGCTGTCATAAGGCTTAAAGTTAGAAGAAAAACATTTAAGTTACGAAAATAAAAAAGGGCTGTTTATAAACAGCCCTGTGTATAAATTTAAAAGCAGTATTATGCAAATAAGGGGAATTTACCCATCATGGCATTTACTTTTTTCCTGATTTTAGCTAATTCCTTTGCATTATCTTTATTGGAGAGGGCTGCATCAATTAATTCTACAATTTTAAGGCAGTCTTTCTCTTTGAGTCCGCGCGTAGTAATGGCCGGGCTTCCAATGCGTATACCCGAAGTAACAAAGGGCGATTTATCATCAAAAGGCACCATGTTTTTGTTTACGGTGATATCGGCTTCGCCCAGGGCTTTCTCAGCTTCTTTACCGGTAATTTTTTTATTGCGCAAATCAATCAGCATGCAATGGTTATCGGTTCCGCCAGATATTATTTTATATCCTTTAGCAACTAATCCTTTGGCTATGGTTTGGGCATTTTTAATAACCTGTATGCAGTAGAGAAGGTACTCATCAGAAAGGGCTTCGCTATAGGCAACGGCTTTGGCCGCAATAACATGTTCGAGCGGACCTCCTTGGGTACCGGGGAATACAGCAGCATCCAGCAGGGCACTCATCATTTTTATTTCTCCTTTAGGATTTTTTTCTCCCCAGGGGTTTGGAAAATCTTTACCAATCATAATCATTCCACCCCTTGGGCCACGCAGTGTTTTGTGGGTAGTGGTGGTTACAATATGGCAATGTGGAAGCGGATCATTTAAAATTCCTTTGGCTATGAGGCCAGATGGGTGTGAAATATCTGCCAGCAGGAGCGCACCAACGTTGTCCGCAATTTTTCTTAAGCGCTCGTAGTCCCAGTCTCTGGAATAGGCAGAAGCACCACAGATAATCATTTTAGGTTTTTCCTTTTTTGCTGTGGCTTCTACTTTATCATAATCCAGTTGACCGGTTTTTTCTTCTACTCCATAAAAAGTAGCGTGGTACAATTTACCGCTGAAATTAACCGGTGAACCGTGGGTCAGATGTCCGCCGTGAGAAAGGTCAAAGCCCAGAATAGTATCGCCGGGTTTCAGGCAGGCCAGCATAACCGCCGCATTGGCCTGAGCTCCCGAATGGGGTTGTACGTTTACCCATTCTGCACCAAATAATTGTTTGGCGCGGTCAATGGCAATTTGTTCAACTTTATCCACTACTTCACAGCCACCGTAATATCTTTTTGAAGGAAGACCTTCAGCGTATTTATTGGTTAACACCGAACCCATGGCTTTCATCACCTGATCACTCACATAATTTTCCGAAGCAATTAATTCAATTCCCCGGCTTTGGCGTTCGTGTTCTTCTTTGATTAACTTAAAAATGGCTGTATCTTTTTTCATCATGTTTAATTTATAAATTGGGTGTTTAGTGTTGAAACAAATTAGTGAAAATTAACCGGCACAAAAATAGAATTTAATTAATGAGGAAGGGGATAATTAAAGCAGTTTTTTATGCTAAATAAATAAACACTGAAAGAAATTTTTTAAGTAAGGGGTATCGCGGAGCTAAAGATTTGATTTTTTGCAAAATGAAATAATAGTGAAAAAATATGTCTTTATCTTCAAAATAATAGAAATTGTCGACAAAATTCAATAAAATTTATAGATTTGTAGTCTATCATTAACTGACTTTATTTTTGGACTTAAATAAAAAGAACGCCTCTATTATAGACATCAATGATATTAAATTATTGATGCGGATAATTTCCAGGAATTGGTACATTCCTCCCATTTTTGTGATTGTTTTTTATGTGTTAGGATACTTCTATACCTACCGCCTTACCGATGTTTATCAGGTTTCTACCCAGCTAATGCTAAGGAACAACAGTTTGTATTACCGGCAAAATGTAATTAATGAATTTGGTGCAGCAGGTGCCGATAAACTGGGTTCTAATGTAGACAACACCACCGAGATGAAGGTAATTAAGTCCTATGACCTGGTGAAGTCTGCCATCCTAAAATTAAAAGACCGTTTACAGGTTTCTTATTTTATTGTAGGGAGGGTAAGAACAACCGAACAATTTTCGGGTATGCCTTTTGAAGTGGTGGTGAATACAGTGAACCCAGCTCTATACGAACAAAAAATCTTCTTTAAAATAAAGAATGCAAGGGAATACGAAATTAAGTACAAGAATAAAAACCAGGAGATTGTAAAAACAGGAACATTTAACACCGAGCTGGTGGATCTTGATTTTAATTTACTAATCAAAAGCAACAAAGCTTTCTCCTCAGATGCTAATCAGAACGAAAGAGAAATTCAATACCTTTTTCAGATCCATTCCCTGGATGATCTGGTGGGGCAATTTCAGGAGGGTATTGAAATAGAGAACCCTGACTTTACCAATATTGTTCAGATTTCTTATAAAGATCCGCTTCCGGAAAGGGCCAAATTGTTTTTAGATACCCTGTCGGTGATTTATATGCAAAATACAGTAGAGTCCAGGTACGATATCAATAAACGTACCCTGGAGTTTATTGACCGGCAAATGCATGAGGTATCGGCAGTACTGAAGGACATTGAAGATACCATGCAGGCATTTAAAAGCCAGCGCCATATTCTGAATTTGAATAAAGAAGAGGAAGATTATTTTCAGAAACTAAGTAATTATGACAAACAAAAAACGGAACTCAGCCTGCAAATTGAAGCACTCAATGATTTGGAAAAATATATTATTGAAGACAAAGACCCGCAATTTCTTCCACCCTCCGTGTATGTAGCACAAAGCGATCAGTTTCTGGTGAAGGAGGCAACAGAATTGTATCAGTTGCAGATTAAGCATAACGAGCAATCCAATATTGCTACAGTAAAAAATTTCCAGCTTCAGGAAATAGAAAGCACCATTAAAAAAACCAAACAAAATTTATTGGTGTATATCAATAACTCAAGAAATGCTTCAAAGAAAATAATAGAAAACTTAAACAAGGAAATAGACAGTTACATTGTTGATTTGCAAACCATACCTAAAAAACAACGGGAATTACTGGGTATTCAGCGAAAGGTTAGTGTAAACGAGGAATTGTACACCTTTTTGTTGGAGAAACGGGCAACTACCTATATTGCCAGAGCCACCATTACTCCTGAAACAAAAGTGATAGAGGCACCACGTTCAAAGGGAGTGGTATGGCCGGATAAAAAGAGAATGCTGGCGGGCTTTTCATTGGTTGGTTTGGCTATAAGCCTTATTCTTATTGCCATTCGGGTGATGTTTTTTACTACTATCCAATCGATAGAAGAGTTGAAAGAAATTACCAATTCTCCTGTTTTGGGAGACCTGCCCTGGGTGCGTAAAATATCTCCGATTGGACTGATCATTGATTCTGAATCTAAGTCGCGGATTGCAGAATGTTTCCGTACGCTGCGCACCAATTTACAATACCTCAATTCTAATAAAGGAGGTAAAGTGGTGCTAATTACTTCCAATGGCCCGGGTGAGGGAAAAACATTTTGCTCCATCAACATGGCTGGCATATTGGCGAAAGCGGGTAAAAAAACGCTGGTGCTGGAGTTAGACCTTCACAAACCCAGGGTGCAAAAGGCATTGGAAATGGAAGCAGATATTGGCATCAGCACAGTGGTTATTGGTAATACTAAAATAAAAGACAGTATCAAAACCACTAACATAGAAAACCTTTCGGTGATGCTTTCGGGACCAATACCTCCCAACCCTTCTGAAATGATACTTTCCAATGAGCTTAAAGATATCATTGAATACGGAAAAGCAAATTATGATTATGTAATTATTGATACCCCTCCTGCAGGGTTAATTTCTGATGCCCTTTACTTAATGCAGTTTGCAGACATTTCTTTGTTTGTGCTAAACACCAAAACCGCGAACAAACGTTTAGTAGCCTCAATTAATGAACTCATACAAAATAATAAAATAAGTCATTTCGCTTACATTCTCAATGGTGTGAGAAGAAGGAGGCCGGGCTATTACAACAAATACGGTTATGGCTATGGTTACGGTTATGGCTACGGTTATGGTTATTCTGGTAAGAGCCGCATGGGGAATTAAGGGACTTTGTGTTGAAGGGTTAATCATCCCTCTTATAACTTTCTATAACCGGTGAGTCACCTTTGGTTCTATTGCTAAAAGTTAGGTTAACACCTGTTGCTGGTTAGCATTTTACTGAAAAACTATTTTATTTTGATTAACTTTCAATCTAGGGTAAGAAAATCAAAAACAATAACCTTCTGCCTCAGTACCCGAAGGGCGTGAAGGGAACAATCCAGAACACCGAAGGGTGCTTCGAAAGGTTCAATGCCTCACCAATAGAGGTGGAATTCATGTCCAGGACCTGTTCTGGGATTCATACCTGTGATATTAAGAAATTTTTCTTTAGTGCCTTTTTTTTGGGAGTTTATATACCTAAGCCTAAGAAATTTGAAATAAGCAAAATGAACATAGTAATTTTTCTTAATTATATTTTAAAACCAGATAATTATAACTTCCAAGAGTATAATGTAATTGTTTTTAACGTTTTCAAGCTAAATTTCGCTAAAAATTAAAATGAAAATACCTGTACTTACTTTTGTTTTAAACTTTTGTTTAATATACAGTTTAGCACAAAGCAATCTATTAAATAAAATCAATGATTTACCAGAAAGTGCTTCTTTTAAAATTAACTCTAAAAATGGAGTTAAGCAGGAGTTGATTAATGAATTTCATGGGAAAGATAATTGGGAATATCAAGAAAAGAAATTTAGTGTAACCAAAAGAATACTAATTGAAGAAGGGACAGGAACGGGCTGTGGTTGGTGCCCAAGAGGCATAGTGTATATGGATAGTATAAATCATTGGTTTCCGGGTACAACAGCATTGGTATCTGTACATGTTTGGAACGCAGACCCCATGAACGTGAGCGAATATCAAACCATTGTAAGTAAAATTACAACTGGTTACCCTGGAGGGTTTATCGACAGGCAAAAGCCAGATATTGACCCAATTGAATTTAAGGATGCCTATTTAAAACGTATAACATATTCACCTCCTGTAGATGTTAATATTTCTAATGTAATTTGGAATTCTTCAACGAGAAAACTTAGTTTTACTGTTAATGCGCTTGCAGTTGTTAATATGAATGGAAACTATCGCTTTAACGCTGTTGTAACTGAAATGAGAGTGCATGGAACTACTAATGCCTATAATCAGGCGAATGCATATTCTAATGGTAGTAATGGGAAAATGGGTGGTTTTGAATCATTGCCGCACCCAGTGCCTTCAAAAGACATGTATTATGATTATACAGCCAGAGCTTTATTAGGAAATTGGGACGGAACCCCTAACAGTATTCCGGCAACAGTAAACTCTGGTACTACAATAAAATACGATTATACTTTAAATATACCCCCTTCCTGGAATGAAAGCAATTTAAATATAATAGGTTTTGTTATTAACTCAAATACAGGAGAGGTAGAAAATTGTTCAAAAACAAGTTTGTTAACAACTGAGGTTGAAGAGAAAATTGAGACAGAATTATTACTTTATCCAAACCCATGCAGTGATAATGTATATATCCGCAATTATAAAAAGAATGTTGTAGCTTATGTGATAAACGCACTTGGTGAATTAATAAAAGTTGTGAAGAATTCCGATACTATAAGTTTGGGGGAGTTGAATCCTGGGATATATTGGGTGAAATTAGTTGAAGAAGAAAATCATTCCACCCATAAAATTATACTTATTAAATAAAGTTTATAGCAATAAAGGAGGAATAAGAATATTTGTTTTTTGCATAATTAGTAGAATTATCCAACTATACTACTGTTTTATATCAATTTTGATGAACCAGCACAAGTTTACGGAATTGAATAATAGTATTCTTTAGATGTAAATTGAAGAGAAATAATTTATAGCATTAGTTCCCGCTTCTAAATGAATAAATGAGTACTCCCAACAAGTAAAGTATCTTATTAGGAATTAATGCCATAACTACATAGGGCTTGAAGTAGATAAATTTGGTTTTAAAGGGTTTTGAACAAACTATTGAAGGAAATCTATACACCTTCTACAAAAGAAATATTTTGTAAAAAGCAGTAAACATAATAAAAACATATGCATATGAAGAAAATAGTAATTAGAATAAATGGGAAACATGTAAATTATGAACACACTAATAGTACAAAGCTTATTAGCCTTCAGCAGTGGCAACTATGCTTGAAAAAGGGAATTATACACACAGCTAAAGTAGAACAAGGATATTATAATAAACAGCGCAAGTTTTCTTTAAACTTCTTTTTTGCAATTTTTTTTGGAACTCTGAGCAGTAATTTTTGTTTGGCTCAGTCTATAACCTCAGATAGAAAAAATAGTCAAGTGGATGAAAAATCGATATGCGCTACATTAGAGCCAGATGAAGAATGGGAAATTGAATTTGCAGAAAAAATAAAACAATACAAAGAAAACTTACTCAATAGAAAAACGGCTGTTACCTATACAGTACCTGTTATAGTACATATTCTGCATAGTGGTGTTCCAGTTGGAACAGGCGAGAACATTTCGGCTAAACAGGTGGCATCTCAGATGTTAGTATTAAACAATGATTTTGCAGGTAATTTAACCGGAACCCCTGCTGTTTTTAATTCGGTAAATGCAGGTAATATTGGTATTGAGTTTTGTCTTGCACTTAAAGATCAAAAAGGTAATCTTCTACCAGAACCTGGAATTGACAGAATAGATTGGTACTCAAAAGGCTGGGATGATCCAGGTTCGATAAATAATATATCTTCACTTCAACCCTATTTCAATAATGTTGTAAAACCGGCTACTATTTGGGATCCTGTGAAATATATAAATATTTGGGTTGTTGACCTAAATGGGCTGAATCTTACAGGTTTTGCATTCTTTCCAGCTGGTGTTAGTAATAATTTTGGTGCTTCGGCTTCAACGATTGAAACTGTAAATAATTCAGGTATTGTTATGAATTATAAAGCTTTTGGAACGATTGAGGCGGCTACATTTCCTTATTATGATCTGGGCCACATTACATCTCATGAAATGGGGCACTTTCTTGGTCTTCGCCACATGTGGGGTGATAGTAATTGTGGTACTGATTATTGCAATGATACACCTCCGGCAAAACAAGCCAATAATGGCTGTAACAGTCACCCTTACAATATTGGAGTTTGTTCAGGTAATACTACCGGTGAAATGTTTATGAATCATATGGATTACAGTTACGATAAATGCAAAAGCTTGTTTACAAAGGAGCAAGCTATAAGAATGCAAACAGTAATGGCAACTGGTACATACAGGAAATTTTTGGGTACCCACGGCCTATGTACTTCTAATTCAGTGGGAATTCAAACTTCTTGTTGTGAAAACTCGTCAAATACTTTTCACGTTTACCCTATACCAGCTAGTGAATTTATTGAGTTTAATGTAAATAATATCTCAAATGCAAGTTATTCTATTTTAAATGGCTTAGGACAACAGGTACTCGTTGGGAAGATAGCTGATTCAAAAAAAATTGATATAAGTAGCTTGAGACAGGGTATTTACTTTATATGTATAACTTACGAAGGTAGCTATAATTTAGCTAAATTTTTAGTGGAGTAATATAGTACTTTTAAGAATTATAAATGGCTTTGTAGCATAAAGAAAGCAATTTTCTTCTTTTACAGTATCTGAAGGTGTTTATTCCCGATACTTTCCGTTTAAACAGGACTAGTCCCCGTATGTTGGGTAGGGGAGGAGCTATATAGATCACCAAAGTGGCAACGGAAGTTATATTACCCCGCTCCTTGGAGCGGAATTTGGGTACAGGGCTTGCCCTGGGGTTCATATCTGTGATTAAATTACCCTCTTATTTATTCCATAATTAATTTCTTTAAATAAGTTGAATTACCGTTAAGCACTTTAATGAAATAAATACCTGAAGAAATATTTTGGAGGTCTATTTCCTTTTTAGTTTCATTAAATATTCTTTCTGAATAAACATTTTCTCCTAATGCATTAATGATCAAAATATTTCCGTTGATAATAAGATTTTCAAATGATAAGGTAATTACTCCATTTGAAGGTTGAGGATATATGATAAAATCATCTTCATTTCTGAATTCATTTAATCCAATATTTTGACAAGCTATATTAATCAAACCACCTCCTCTTCGATCATCCACTATTTGAACATTGGCTGCTGTTAACGGAACAACAGTTACATTAGTAGTTGGATTGGATATTTTTGGGGCAGATATATCTGAAGGTAAGTTTATTGGAAAATTAAAACAAGCAGTTTTACCCATACTGTCTGTCTTTACTAAATAAGCCATTGGAAAAGTTGTAAAATAAGTTCCGTGACCGCTAAACAAATATCCTCCATCAGAAGTTTGTAATACCGAAGAAATTGATGCCTGGTGATAATTAGCGCCATATGCTTGTATCCAGATTGTATTTCCATTGCTTGTAAATTTATGCAGGGTAGCATCTGTTTTAGTCTGAGTGCTGGTAGCCCCAGCTACAATATAATTACCGTCTTTTGTTTGCAGTATGCACGTTGCTGTATATGGCATCATTCCATTATTTAAACTTCTAGACCAAAGTATATCTCCATTGTCATTTACTTTTATTAGGTTTGAACCATTTACAATCTCACCTATTATAATATATCCACCATCGTTAGTTTGTTTGGCCGCTATTTTTGATCCCTGATCCCCTCCGTAAGTTTTAGACCAAAGTAGATTCCCCATTTTATCTGTTTTTATTAAATAAATTCCTTCTCCTGGATTGAAACTGCCAAGTGTTTTTCCTGCTATAATATATCCCTCATCTGTGGTTTGTTGAACAGAACGAGCTTCTTCTTCTCCCAATCCTCCAAATGTTTTCGACCAATGCCAATCTCCATTTGCATTTATTTTTAGTAGATAAATATCCTTTTGGGAACTTCCTGCAACTATATATCCTCCATCTGACGTTTGTTGTATAGATGCTAAACTTATACCATAGGATTTTGCCCAAAGTGAGTTACCATTGCCGTCCAATTTTGTTAATACTGTTCTACCCATACAGATATATCCCCCATCTGTGGTTTGTCGTACCACAACACCCCCAACCCCTAATCTTGTCCAAAGGGTATCTCCATAAAGATTCGTTTTAAATACCCTATAAGTAGAATTACCAGGAATTTGGCAAGATCCGGTAATAATATACCCCCCATCAGAAGTCTGACTGACATCGTTGGCATAATTTACACTGTTTTGTATTGTTCCATAGGCCTTTTGAAACGTAACTTGCGCATTAATTGTAAAATGGCTTAGTACAATTATTAAAATGAAAGAAGCAGTCTTCATAATATCTATTATTTTAAGTAAGTTATAGATTACAGTATGGTTTATTTTTAGAAAAATGAATAGACTTTGTGAAAGAATTTTATTCAGTAAGGCCTGCGATATGATTAACAAAGAAACTTATATTAATTCTTCATTACTTTAACAAGCTGTTTATTATTATTAATGGCTACTTCAGCAAAGTATAACCCTTTTTGTAAGTGATCAATAGAAAGAGTTAATATGCCGGCATTAATTTTTTGGAAAACGATAATTTTACCCATTAAGTCATAAATTCGGACATAAGCTTCCGAAATTCCGGAAGGAATTTGTATAGTGAGTATATCTTCAACCGGATTAGGGTACGGTATAATTTCTTTTTCTATGGAAGATTCATTTATACTTGTAATGAGTTGACAGGAAGAACCTGAACTGGCGGGATAAAGAACGTTTCCATTTTCATTGTAGCATACTAAGTTATAATCATCAAAGTGTCCAACACAATTTATTAAGTAGGCTAATATCAAGCCATAAGTAGAGCCTATTCCTTCTATAATACTGAATTTATTATAATTGCTGCCAATGTTACCCATGCCGCATACCCACATTTTTCTGTAACCGGTTCCAACTATTACCGAATCAATTTTCAGAACTTTGTTTTTACAGTTTGTTGGAGATGCCTCTAACACACCTCTTAGAGTGTCTCCAACTTTTAAGTTAAAGTCATATAATAGCTCCTCCTGTGAAAACCCCCTCCATAAAAAAACCTTTTTCTGAGCAATATCCTGTCTGATAGCCCCCTGATATTGGTTGTAATAGACAGAATGTGTATTGTAGCAGCTTTGATCAAGCTTGGGGATGATTAATTTATGGTAAGTTAAACCATTTATAATAGTATCACCACTAATAGTAATGGAATAGCTTGTGGTAAGGGTAATAGAAGTACCTGCAGGAGGTATATAGCAATAATAGGTCTTGTTAAAATTCCAGGACGCATTTGCTTCCTGAAAGGGGTGATAAACATTGGTTTGGGCTTTAGCTGTAAAGTAGAAGAGTACAAAGAGTAGTATGGAAGGAATTTTTGTCATGTAGTATTTTTTAAATTTAAATAATAACTAACATTGGTTGTTATGTTTTATACTTTAATTAATTTTTTCACAATGCTAAGCCCGTTTTTTGTTTGTATACGTATAACATAAATTCCAGTTGCTAATTCTGTAGTATCATGAGTATATGTTTCCATGGCTGGTATTTGTTTTGAACAAATATGCTGCCCGTCAGATTGAAACAGGGTTATGTTAATTCCTAATTTAGCTAAAGCTAAAAAGACTTATAAATAAAAATCATTTTTTCATGGTTGGGTTATTTGTGTTGTGCCTGAATCATAAGTTCACTGTTACCAAACATAAGCTAATTTTGCTTTTATACCAATACTGTTGGTTAAAAATACTCAAGAAAACTGTTTATGGAGAAAAACGCCGGGTATATTTAAGTTTCAAACCGAAATATGTAACTTAAGCGGCTGAATTAGAAAATATAATCGAAGATGCTGTTAAGAGTATTGAAACCACGAAAGGCATTAAATAAAGCCTTTTTAAAAGTAAAACCAGTAAGGACTGAAATTGAAGGTTTTAAAAATAACCTCATTAACTTATTGAATTGTACCAACGATACCGAAAGTGAAGAGTTTCATAAAAACTTAGTTTCAGATTTTCTTAAAGATACTTACTACAAACAAAACCATTTTATAAATACCAAAGGCCGAAATGACCTTGTTATTCATAACGGACAAAATACAAACTCTACTGTTGGCGTAATTCTCGAAGCAAAAAAACCGACCAACAAATCCGAAATGATTACCACCAAAAAACTAAACGTTAAATCGTTTCAGGAATTGGTGTTGTATTACTTACGAGAGAGAATTACACACAAAAACCTTGAAGTTAAGCATCTGGTGGCAACAAATATTAATGAGTGGTTTATTTTTGATGCTACCCTTTTCGACAGACTTTTTGCTCAAAACAAACAACTGGTAAAACAATTCAATGATTTTGAAGCAGGCCGTTTGGCTGACACCAAAACCGATTTTTTCTATAAACAGGTTGCGGAGCCATTTATTGACAACATCACCTCTGAAATTGAATATACTTACTTCAACCTTCAGGACTTTCAAAAACCTTTGCGCAATACCAACAAAGCAGAGGATAATTCGCTGATTGCTTTATTCAAATTGCTTTCGCCTGAACATCTTTTAAAACTTCCGTTCACTAATGACAGCAACAGCCTCGACAAAAGATTTTACAGTGAGTTGTTGCACATAATCGGACTGACCGAAACCAAAGAAGGAAGCAAAAAACTAATTGAGCGAAACAAAGCAGGTGAACGCCACTCAGGAACAATTCTTGAAGATACCATTATTCAGCTCGACAGCTTAGATAAGCTTAGCCGGCTTGAAAAGCCAAACCAATTTGGAAATACACAACAGGAAAGACTTTTTAATGTTGCCCTTGAACTTTCAATCACCTGGATAAACCGTATTTTGTTTTTGAAGTTGTTGGAAGCTCAACTCATTACCTATCGCAAAGGCGACAAATCTTTTTCGTTTCTCCATTTGAATAAAATCAAGAATTATGACGACCTGAACAGCTTGTTTTTTCAGGTGTTGGCACGCAAGTATGATGAAAGAAACGAAGATGTGCAACAGATTTTTGAGAAAGTTCCTTACCTCAACTCATCTCTTTTCGAGCCTACAGACATTGAACAGCTTACTTTGTTTATCAGCAACCTGAAAGACGATAAAACTATCCCCATTTTTTCACAAACCGTACTGAAAGACCAGCAGGGCAAAAAAAAGGCAGGCAATATTTCTACACTTCAATATTTATTTGAGTTTTTAGATGCTTACGATTTTGGAGCAGAAGGCGGAGAAGAAATTCAGGAAGACAACAAAATACTGATTAACGCCTCGGTTCTCGGTTTGATTTTTGAGAAAATAAACGGCTACAAAGATGGTTCCTTTTTCACTCCCGGTTTCATCACCATGTATATGTGTCGTGAAACCATTCGCAAAGCCGTTGTGCAGAAATTCAATGAAACCAAAAAATGGAACTGCACAACGCTTGAAGAACTTTACAACAAAATTGAAGACCGGAAAGAAGCCAACAATATTGTAAACAGCATTAAAATTTGCGACCCAGCTGTTGGTTCAGGACACTTTTTAGTTTCAGCTCTTAATGAAATAATTGCTGTTAAAAACGACTTAAAAATTTTGCAAGACCGTGACGGTAAACGCCTGAAAGAATATCAGGTAGAAGTAGTAAATGATGAACTGATTGTAACAGACGAAGAAGGAGAACTTTTTGAATACAACCCAAGTAACAAAGAAAGCCAACGAATACAGGAAACACTTTTTCACGAAAAGCAAAGTATCATTGAAAACTGCCTTTTTGGTGTGGACATCAATTCCAACTCGGTGAAAATTTGTCGTTTGCGTTTATGGATTGAGCTTTTGAAAAATGCATACTACAAAAACAGCACAGAACTGGAGACACTTCCGAATATTGATATTAACATAAAATGCGGAAACTCCTTAGTAAGCCGTTTTGCCATTGATGCAGACCTGAAACAAGCCTTGAAAAAAAGTAAGTGGACAATAGATAGCTACCGAATAGCTGTTGATACCTACCGAAATGCTGAAAGCAAGGAACAAAAAAGAGAAATGGAACGGCTGATTGCCGATATAAAATCGGATTTCAGAAGCGAAATTTCTTTGAACGACCCTAAAGTAAAAAAGCTGCGCAAATTATCGGGCGACTTATTTACAATGACCAACCAGGGGCAACTTTTTGAAATGAGCAAAAAGGAAAAAGCCGATTGGAACAAGAAAGTTTCCCAACTGACCGAAGAAACCAAAAAACTCGAAACCGAAATAGAAGAAATAAAAGCCAACAAAATTTTTGAAAACGCTTTTGAATGGCGTTTTGAATTTCCTGAAGTGCTGAATGATGATGGCGATTTTGTGGGCTTTGATGTGGTAATTGGAAATCCGCCTTATGGCGTTTCAATTAAAGACAAATCAGAGCGTGAGTATTTACTCTCAAACCTTTCAAAGGTTCCTGATTTTGAAATATATTATTGGTTCATCAATAAAGGACATCATATTTTAAAACAAAATGGTATAATCTCTTACATTATACCGAACACCATTTTATTCAATGTATTTGCTCAATCCTATCGCTTGAGTTTGTTCAACAATTGGGATCTGGATGAAATATTAGATTGCACCAACTTCAATATTTTTGAAGACGCTACAGTTAGAAATATCATTTTTCGGTTTACAAAATCTGATGGCAAGAAAAACACACTTGGTTACAAAAACACAGCAGGCATTGATAGTTTTGAAAGTTTAATACGTAGAAACCCAAATCGGATTTCAAAAAAGACAGCAGAAAGCAATATTCAAAACTGGGGCTTAGTTTTCAAATTAGACAAAGAAATTTTATCTATTGTTGATAAAATAAAAAGCAATAAAAAACTATTAATAGAATTATTTCCAGAAACAAGTCAAGGTTTAATTGCTTATGATAAATATCAAGGACAGAGTCCAGAAATAATTAAAAATAGAACTTATCATCACTTTTCAAATCCACAAAGTGTATTCAAACGTTGGCTTTATGGAGAAGATATTACAAAATATTCTGTGAAATGGAACGAAAAAGAATATATTGATTATTGCGAAGGAATTGCAAATCCAAGAGAATCTAAATACTTCATAGGAAAAAGACTCTTAATTCGTGAAATCACAAATCCAAGTATTTTTTCTGCAATTACAGCCGAAGAATTATACAATGACCCTTCAATAATTATTGTAAAAGAAAATTCAAATTCTTTTCCTTTGGAATGTTTGCTTGCAATTTTGAACTCCAGACTTGCAACATTTTATCATTTTAATTCTTCACCAAAAGCAACGAAAGGAGCATTTCCGAAAATTTTAGTTTATGACGTGAATAATTTCCCTTTGCCAAAACATATTGATAAAAATACACAAAACAACATCGAAACACTTGTTGACCAAATTTTAACTAAGAAAAAACAAAGCCCATCCTCCGACACGAGTGATTTAGAAAACCAAATAGACCAATTGGTTTACCAACTTTATGAGTTAACCGAAGAAGAAATAAAAATTATTGAGAACACCTGAAAATTGATGATTAAGACAGGGTAATCTACCTTCCAACCTACCTTCGGTGAATGGTAATGTTATACTGATCTCTCAAACTCAGAAAGTCTCAGGATTAAACCACCCTAAAAATTTACATTAAACCCGAAACGGTACACCAAAGGGGAGGCAAAGGGGCCATTGGTATAAGGAGAATTAGGAGTAGGGGCAAACTCATACAGCATTAAAAAGTAATAACTGCTGTTTTCTCCTAATTGTTGCCTCAGTCCTCCTCCGGCAAGCGGAACATCGGCCAGTACCCGTTTAGCAGTTGTACCGTTATACAAATCGGGTACACTTAATAAATCATATTCGGCCTGAAGAAACAACCATTGCATAACCCGTACCCGTGCAAAAGCCCCACCCCCAAAGAATATATATTTATAGGTAACAGTACCACTACGAGCCCATAAATTGGTATAAATAAGTTGTGGGCCAACCGAAAGAAAATCATTGAATTTATAGCCTGCATTAGGGGAAACATCAATCATTCCTCCAAAATTGCTTAGTTGCAAACCTAAATTACCACCCCAGTAAACTTGTTTCCAAAACGCTGATTGTTCCCTGGTTTTAGAAGGAGTAACAGTCGTTGCATCTTCTTGTTGAGAATAGAGGCCCGTGCTGAAGAGTAAGCAAACAAAAAGGAAAGGTATTAAACGCTTTTTCACAAAGAATTAATTTATGGGCTAAATTACCAATTTAAATTGAAGCTTGCAGAAACGAAAGACCGTATATTTGTTAAAAAAATTCATGAACATTGTTATTACAGGAGCTTCACGGGGTATTGGACTAGAGTTGTTGAAGCACTTTGCAGCATCTCCGGAAAATACAGTTTGGGCCTTTTCGCGCCATACCGATAAAATTCGGGCACTTCAATTAAAAAATGTAATGCCCCTGGCCATAGACATAGGCACCCTATCAACAAACCCTATATCATGGCCGGCTGCATTTAAGCGGGTGGATGTGTTAATCAATAATGCAGGCTTATTATTGAATAAACCCTTTGAGCAGATTACCAAAGCAGAACTCGAATCAGTGTACAACGTAAATCTGTTTGCTCCCTTTATGCTCATTCAGCAATTAATACCATTTATGGGGGGTGTAAAACGTTCGCATATTGTAAATATCAGCAGTATGGGTGGTTTTCAGGGAAGCCTTAAGTTTGCAGGTCTTTCGGCCTATAGCTCTTCAAAGGCAGCATTGGCTGGCCTAAGCGAATGCCTGGCCGAGGAGTTCAAGGATAAAAATATAGCGGTAAA